>Ga0302213_1000258_pt1 | contig 32645 bp, 23 predicted proteins | sample II_Fen_N1_2_FD_194583 | JGI IMG/M metagenome (GOLD analysis project Ga0302213, IMG submission 194583) | Peat permafrost microbial communities from Stordalen Mire near Abisko, Sweden - II_Fen_N1_1 | ecosystem: Environmental > Terrestrial > Soil > Wetlands > Permafrost | place: Sweden: Abisko...
CGTGTTCTTTCCGAATTTCATGAAGTGGATGGATGCCTCGTCGCTGAACTTTTTCATGCAGTGCGGCGTGCCGCCCTGGCGCGAGCTGATCAAGACCCGTGGCATCGTCGGCACGCCGCTGCTGGAGGTCAACACCAAATTCCGCCAGCCCGCCACCTACGGCGAGACGCTGCAAATTCACACCAGCGTTGAAGAGTGGCGCGCCAAGGTCTTCATTCACCGCCATGTCGTGATGCGCGGCGACGATCTGCTCTGCGAGGGCACGGAAACCCGCGCTTTTGTGATTCACCCGCCCGAAGCGCCCGAGCGCATCAAGGCGATTGCCGTGCCGCAAGACATCAAGGCGCTGTGCTGCTGAGTTTTTTCACCGATCTTTTTCACTGACAAAAGCTACAACCCAAAGAGACAATCATGAAACTGAACAAGACAATCCTCGCCGCAGCCCTTTCGCTGCTGGCCTCTGGCGCCGCGCTGGCCGACATCACCATCGGCGTGAGCCTGCCGCTGACCGGCCCGGCTTCCGGCCTGGGCATTCCGGTGAACCAGCAGATGAAGCTGTGGCCCGCCAGCATCGGCGGCGAAAAAATCAAGCTCGTCATTCTGGACGACGCCACCGACCCGACCAACGGCGTCAAAAATGCCAAGCGTTTTGTCACTGAAGAAAAGGCTGACATCATCATCGGCTCGGTTGCCACGCCGGTGGCGATGACGATTGCCGATGTGGCCGCTGAGTCCAAAACCGTGCAACTGTCGCTGTCGCCGATTCCGCTGGCGCCGGGCAAGGATGGCTGGTCGTTCCGCATGCCGCAATCGAACGCGGTGATGGCCCACGCGATGCTCACCTTGATGAAAAAGCAGGGCGTCAAGACGGTCGGCTTTCTCGGCTACAACGACGTGTACGGCGAAAGCTGGCTGAAAGACTTCAGCGCCGAAGCGGCCAAAAGCGGCATCAAAATCGTCGGCACCGAGCGATTTGCCCGCTCTGACACCAGCGTGACCGGCCAGGTGCTCAAGCTGACCGCCGCCAAGCCGGACGCCATGCTGATCGTCGCTTCGGGCAGCGGCGCGGCCATGCCGCACATGGCCGTCGTCGAGCGCGGCTACAAGGGCAAGATTTACCAGACCCACGCCGCCGCCAGCCGCGACCTGATGCGCGTGGGCGGCAAGGCCGTCGAAGGCGCGTATGTGGTCTCTGGCCCGGCGGTGATTGCCGAGCAGTTGCCTGACAGCCATCCATCGAAAAAAATCGCCATCGACTTTGTGCAGAAATATGAAGCCGCTTACGGCCCCGGCTCGCGCAACCAGTTTGCCGGGCACGGCTACGACGCCGAGCTGGTGCTGGAAAAAATCGTCCCCGTGGCGCTGAAAAAAGCCAAGCCCGGCACGCCGGAATTCCGCGCCGCGCTGCGTGACGCGATGGAAAACATCGGCCGCACCGTGGTCGCCCACGGCGTGCTGAACTGGACCAAGGACGACCACTGGGGCTACACGAATGAAACCGGCGTGATGCTCAAGGTGGTGAACGGCGACTGGAAAGTCGAGTAAACGCCACCAGCCCCGTCCCCGTTAGCGCCACGCGCTGGGGGTTTTTTCCTGATTTGCCAAGGGTTCCCTATGGACTTTTCCATCGCCAGCATCCTGCTGCTGGACGGCGTGACCAACGGTGCCATTTACGCCCTGCTGGGCCTGGCCACCGTGCTGGTCTTCACCGTCACCAGGGTGATTTTTATTCCGCAGGGCGAGTTTGCCGCCTATGGCGCGCTGACGCTGGCCATTTTGCAGACCGGCAAGATTCCCGGCACCGTCTGGCTGCTGCTGATTCTGGCGGTGCTGGCCGCGCTGATGGACGGGGCCGCCGAATGGCAGCGCCATCGGCAGGCCGCCTCGGCGCTGAAGGCGGCGCTGAAAACGCTGGCGATTCCCGCCGTGGTCGCGGGCCTGACCGCCTGGGCCGCGCCGCTGCAAATGCCGCTGTTGGTGCAGGCGCTGCTCAGCGTCTGCGTGGTGACGGCGTTTGGCCCGCTGGTCTATCGGGTGGCTTTTCAGTCACTGGCCGACGCGACGCCGCTGGTGCTGTTGATCGTCTCGGTCGGCGTGCATTTCGCGATGACCGGGCTGGGCCTGCTATTTTTTGGCGCCGAGGGTTTTCGCAACCCGGCGTTTTCCGACGCCAGCGTGAGCCTGGGCGATCTGGCCATCACCGGCCAGGCCATCATCATCATCGCCACCTCGGGCGCGCTGATTGTGTTGCTGTGGCTGTTTTTCGAGCGCTCGCTGTACGGCAAAGCGCTGCGCGCCACGGCGGTGAACCGGCTCGGTGCGCGGCTGATGGGCATTTCGTCGCAGTCGGCGGGCCAGTTGACGTTTGCGATGGCGGCGCTGATTGGCGCGCTGTCGGGCCTGCTGATCGGGCCGACGACGACGGTGTTTTACGACTCGGGCTTTTTGATTGGCTTGAAAGGCTTTGTCGCCGCCGTGGTGGCCGGGCTTTCGAGCTACCCCGGCGCGCTGCTGGGCGCGCTGTTTGTCGGGATTGTGGAAGCGTTTGCCTCGTTTTGGGCCAGCGCTTTCAAGGAAGTGATTGTGTTTACCCTGATCTTGCCGGTGCTGCTGTGGCGCTCGCTGCAAGGCGGACATTCGGACGAGGACCACTGACATGCTGGCAAGACGTTATGGCATCTGGGCGCTGGTGGCCGCGCTGGCAAGCATCGCGCTGCTGCCGCTGCCCGATTTCTGGATTACCCAGCTCAACTACATTGGCCTGTACAGTCTGGCCTGCCTCGGGCTGGTGCTGCTGACCGGCGTGGCTGGGCTGACCTCGTTCGGCCAAGCGGCCTTTGTCGGCATAGGCGCTTATTCGACGGCGTGGCTGACGCTCAACACCGGGCTGTCGCCGTGGCTGACGTTGTTTATCGGCCTGGGCCTGACTGCCACCTTTGCGCTGATGCTGGCCTGGCTGACGCTGCGCATGTCCGGCCACTACCTGCCGCTGGCGACGATGGCCTGGGGCTTGTCGCTGTATTACCTGATGGGCAACCTGGACGCGCTCGGCAAATACGACGGCCTGCTCGGCCTGCAAAGCCTGCACCTGTTCGGCTGGGACATCGGCCAGGGGCGCGGCTTCTTCGCGCTGACCTGGACGATTGTGGTGCTGGCGGCGCTGGCCATTGTGCATCTACTCGATTCGCGGGCTGGCCGCGCCATGCGCTCGCTGCGCAACGGCACGCTGATGGCCGAAGCGATGGGCGTCTCGACGCTGCGCTACAAGATCACCATCTTTTTGATTGCCGCGCTGCTGGCATCGGTGTCGGGCTGGCTGTTTGCGCACTTTCAGCGCGCCGTCAACCCCTCGCCCTTCGGGCTGAAGATGGGCATTGAATACCTGTTTATGACGGTGGTCGGCGGCGTCGGTTATGTCTGGGGCGCCATCACCGGCGCGCTGCTGACCAAGCTGCTCGAAGACCAGTTGCAGGTCTTGCTGCCCCAGCTGATCGGCACCAGCGGCAGCTATGAAATCATCGTCTTCGGCATCGTGCTGGTGTTGATGCTCAAGTATTTGCCTGACGGCCTGTGGTCGTTTGTTGACAAGCGCCTGCCGCGTGCCAAGCGCGAAGAAAACTGGGCTGACGCGCCCGCCCTGCCCACCCGCGAAAAGCCCGCGCCCGGCGACTTGGTGCTCGACGTGCAGGCGATTCGCAAGCAGTTCGGCGGGCTGACCGCCGTCAACGACATCAGCTTTCAGATCAAGGCGGGGCAGATCGTCGGGCTGATTGGCCCGAACGGCGCAGGCAAATCGACGACTTTTAATTTGATCTCCGGCGTGCTGTCACTGACCAGCGGCGACGTGGTGTTTCGCGGCCAGAAAATTGGCGGCCTGCGCTCGCGCCAGATTGCGGCACGCGGCATGTCGCGCACCTTTCAGCACGTCAAGATGATTGCCGACATGACGGTGCTGGAAAACGTCGCCCTCGGCGCGCATTTGCGCGGCGGCAAAGGAGTCGCTTCGGCGATGGCGCGGCTGAACCGCGACGAGGAAAAGCAGCTGTTTGCCGAAGCCCAGCGCCAACTGGAGCGCATCGGCATGGGCGAATTCGTCCACGAGCTGGCGGGCAATTTGGCGATGGGGCCGCAGCGGCTGATGGAAATCGCCCGAGCCCTGTGCTCGGACCCGGCGCTGCTGCTGCTGGACGAACCCGCCGCCGGTCTGCGCCACCAGGAAAAGAAAGCGCTGGGCGCGGTGCTGCGCCAGTTGCGCGCCGAAGGCATGAGCATTTTGCTGGTCGAGCACGACATGGATCTGGTGATGGACATCTGCGACCACCTAGTGGTGATGGAGTTCGGCACCTTCCTGACCGAGGGCACGCCCACGCAAATCCAGCAAAGCCCCGAGGTGCGCGCCGCCTACCTGGGCACGGAACATTGAAGAAAGGCAGACCATGAATCGTCACGCTCACATTCATTCACGGCCTCTTTGCGAGGCGTTTGCCTCCTTGACGGCGGCCCGGCAGGAGTTTTTATGACCGCACCGCTTCTTCAAGTCAAAAATCTGCGCGCTGGCTATGGCCGCGCCGAGGTGCTGCACGGCATCGACCTGCACGCCGACAAAGGCAGCGTCATCACCGTCATCGGCCCCAACGGCGCGGGCAAATCGACGCTGCTGAACACGCTGATGGGCATTTTGCCCGGCAGCGGCGGCATCGAATTCAACGGCGAAGCCATCGGCAAGCTGACGCTGGAAGACCGCGTCATGCTCGGCATCGCGCTGGTGCCGGAAAAGCGCGAGCTGTTTGGCTCCATGCCGGTCGAAGACAACCTGGTGCTGGGCGGCTTTCGGCAAATGCGGCTCGGCAACGCGCAGTGGCGCGACCGGCTGGCCGATGTGTACGAGCTGTTTCCGCGATTAAAACAGCGCCGCACGCAGCTGGCCGGAACGCTCTCGGGCGGCGAGCGGCAGATGCTGGCCGTGGGCCGCTCGCTGATGTCCGGGCCGAGTTTATTGATGCTCGACGAGCCGAGTCTGGGCCTGGCGCCACTGGTGGTGCGGGAGATTTTCAACATCATCACCGAGCTGCGCAAGACCGGCGTGACGATTGTGCTGGTCGAGCAAAACGCCCGCGCTGCGCTGGCCGTCGCCGATTACGGCTATGTGCTGGAAATGGGCGAACTCAGTCTGCACGGCCCAGCCACCGATCTGGCCGAAGACCCGCGTGTCATCGACACCTACCTCGGCGCAGCCCGCAAGAGCGACTAGCCGCCCGCCATCCCGATTCCCTAACCACCACAAAGAAAAGAGACAAACATGAAAATTTCATCCCTGATGGCCCTGGCCGGACTGGCCGCTGCGGGCGCCGTTCAAGCCCAGAGCGTGACGATGTACGGCATGGTCGATGCGGGCGTCGAGTCGGTGAGCAATGTCGCCACGGCGGGCGGGCGCCTGAACCGCATGCCATCGAACACAGGCATCCTGCCCTCGCGCGTCGGCTTTCGCGGCACGGAAGATTTAGGCGGCGGCCTGAGCGCCCTCTACACGCTGGAGATGGGTTTTGCGCCCGACACTGGCGCGTCCGGCCAAGGCGGGCGGCTGTTTGGCCGCGAGTCCACCGTCGGACTGGGCGGCACCTGGGGCAAGGTCACGTTGGGGCGCCAGTGGACCATGCTGTTCAACTCGCTGCTGGACGCGGACATCGTCGGCCCCGCCGTCTATGGACTCGGCTCGCTGGACAGCTACATTCCCAACTCGCGCATCGACAACTCGATTGCCTACAAGGGCAAGTTTGACAACCTGACCCTAGGCGCCACCTACAGCCTGGGCCGCGACACGGTCAACGCCGGGCCGTCGCCCGCTGGCGCCAACTGCGCGGGCGAAAACGGCGCTGACAAAAAAGCCTGCCGCGAATGGTCGGCGCTGGTCAAATACGACACCCCCGGCTGGGGCGCCGCCGTGGCTTACGACACGATGAATGGCCGCACTGTCGGCGCCTTGCCGGATGCGGTGTTTGGCAACCTCAACAGCAGTGACAAAAGCGACTCGCGCCTGTCGCTCAACGGCTACGTGAAGTTTGCCGATCTCAAAGTCGCTGGCGGCGTGATCCGCCGCAACAACGACGCCAGCGCCACCAAGCCAAAAAGCGACCTGTGGTACGTGGCCGCGGCTTATCCGCTGACGCCCGTCTTGACGCTGGACGGCACGCTGGCCAAGCTGAGCTACAAAAATGTCGATAACGCCGACTCCACGCTGCTGGCACTGCGCGCGCTGTACAGCCTGTCCAAACGCACAACGCTGTACGCGCAAACCGGCTGGATTCGCAACCAAAGCCAGGCCAGCGTGTCGGTCAGCAGCGGCGGCGCCGCAAGCAGCGCACCGGCAGCGGGCGGATCGCAAAATGGCGTGATGCTGGGCATCAACCACAAGTTCTAAGCTACTAAAGAAGACGCGTCACCATGAACTACCAGCCTCCTCTGGACGATATCCATTTCATGCTTCACCAGGTGCTGCAGGCGCCCGCGCAGCTGCAGGCTTTGCCAGCCTTTGCCGACAGCGACGCCGACCTGATGCGCCAGGTGATCGATGAAGCGGGCAAATTCATTCACCAGGAAATCGCGCCGCTGCAAGCCGTCGGCGACACGGTGGGCTGCAAGTTCGAGGCGGGCGCGGTCACTACGCCGCCGGGTTTTCGCAACGCTTACCAGTCCTTCTGGCAGGCAGGCTGGCCCGCGCTGGCCTGCGCGCCCGAGGACGGCGGCCAGGGCTTGCCCGTCGTGCTCGAAGCGGTGCTGTATGAAATGCTCAGCGCCGCCAACCACGGCTGGACAATGGCGCCCGGCCTGCTGCACGGCGCTTACGAATGCCTCAAGCACCACGCCAGCGACGCGCTGAAAGCCGTTTTTCTTGAAAAAGTGGCCAGCGGCGAATGGCTGGCCACGATGTGCCTGACCGAGCCACAAGCGGGTAGCGACCTGGGCCTGGCGCGCACGAAAGCCGTGGCGCAGGCGGACGGCAGCTACCAGCTCAGCGGCACGAAAATTTTCATCTCCGGCGGCGAGCACGACCTGAGCGACAACATTGTTCACTTGGTGCTGGCGCGCCTGCCGGACGCACCGCCCGGCCCCAAGGGCTTGTCGCTGTTTCTGGTGCCGAAGTTTTACGAAGACGGCAGCCGCAGCGCCGTGCATTGCGAGCGCATCGAAGAAAAAATGGGCCTGCACGGCAGCGCCACCTGCGTGATGCGCTTTGACGCGGCCACCGGCTGGCTGATCGGCGAACCCGGACGCGGCCTGAACGCGATGTTTTTGATGATGAACGCGGCCCGGTTGCATGTCGCGCTGCAAGGCGTGGGCCTGTTAGATGCCGCCTGGCAAAAGGCTGACGCCTATTCGAAAGAGCGCCGCCAGATGCGCGCACCGGGGCGCGGCAAATCAGCGGCTAAAGCCGACCTGATTGCCGAACACCCGGCGATGCGCCGCATTCTGGACACCCAGCGCGCCTGGATTGACGCGGGCCGCCTGCTCGCCTACCGCACTGCGGTTGAATTGGACATGGCGAAACACCACGCCGATCCAGCGCGGCGCGACGCGGCGCAGCGCTGGTGCAGCCTGGCCACGCCGGTGCTGAAAGCCGCGTTCACCCAGCAGGCGTTTTACGGCGGCAGCGAATGCCTGCAGGTTTTTGGCGGCCACGGCTATGTGCGCGAATGGGGCATAGAGCAGCATGTGCGCGACGCCCGCGTGGCGATGATTTACGAGGGAACGAACGAAATCCAGGCGATTGACCTGCTGGTACGCAAGGTGCTTCCCGACGGCGGCCAGCTGTTCGCCGCCTGGCTGGCGTCGCTGCGGGCCGAGTTAGACCCCTGCCAGCCGACCGATGCGCGGGTGCTGGCCAACTTGGCCGCGCTGGAGAGCGTCACGCAGCAGCTGATTACCGCCGCCGCCCACAGCAACACGCTGGCCCACTGGGTGGCCGATGACTATTTGCGCGCGGTGGCGCTGGTGCTGCTCGACTGGGCCTGGGCGCAGATTGTGCGGCAGGCACCGCTGGACGAGCCGCGCTGGTCGGCGCCAACCCAAGCGTTGCAGCGCTGGGTGATGCCGGAGCTGAACATGCGCCTTGGTATCATCCAGAGCGCCATCGCTTCAGTGACTTCGCTGGAGATTGCCACTTTCACCGCATCCAGTTAGCCCGGTTTGAGCCTACTGGTACGGCGGTCTTTCACTGAACAAGCCCATGAATCCTGTCCCCGAAAGTCCCGCGCCCAGCATTGACCAAGTCAACACCGAGTACTTGGAAAGCCTGGTCGGCTACAACGCCCGCCGCTCGGCGCTGGTCATCATTGAATTGTTCCTGCAGCGCATGGCGGTTTATGACCTGCGGCCGGTGGATTTTTCGGTGATCTCGTTGATTGTCCACAACCCCGGCATCACCTCGCGCCAGTTGTGCGCCACGCTGGGCATCCTGCCGCCCAATCTGGTGGGCATGGTCAACCAATTTGAAAAGCGCAGCCTGATTGCCAAACGGCCCCATCCCAGCGATGGACGCGCCACCGGCCTGCACCCCACCCCTTCGGGCTTGGAATTGGTGGGTAAAGCCGAAAAAACCGCGCTGGAACTGGAGGCCCAAGCCACCACCCGACTGACAGTGTCCGAGCGCAAGACGCTGATCCGGCTGCTGAAAAAAGTCTATTTGTAGTGCTGGTGCGAGAGACGGGACTTGAACCCGTACGACATCACTGTCCCGGGATTTTAAGTCCCGTGCGGCTACCGATTACGCCACTCTCGCTGCTGGGCTTTTTGAAAAATGATGGAGGCGCGGCCCGGAGTCGAACCGGGCTAGACGGATTTGCAATCCGTTACATAACCGCTTTGTTACCGCGCCCTATTCTGTCTAGCTTGTTCCAATAAAAAAGGGCAGCATTTTGAAGTGCTGCCCTTTGAATTGGAGCGGGAGAAGAGTCTCGAACTCTCGACCTCAACCTTGGCAAGGTTGCGCTCTACCAACTGAGCTACTCCCGCGAGTCTAGGTTCAAATTATAGCATTGAATTTATGCTGTTTTAAAAACGACATAAAAACTTTCCTGATTAGCCCCCAACTTCAGCCGCCCGGATGAGACGTTCAGGATAAGGCGCAGTCAACGCCGCCGCCCGCGTCAGTCGCGCCAAAATGGCAGACAGGTCAAAGCGGCGATTGAAGCGGTATTGAACCTCTGCAAGATAACGCTGACCGTACTTGTCAAAGTCAAACGCATGGTAAGTTCCACTGAAGGAAGTTTTGAGGTTGCTCAGCAGCGTGTTGACGGCGTGGAATTGCTGAAGTTTGACGCTGGCAGCGCCACCGCCAGTGACGGTGCGCTCGTGGCTGGCACCGACCGTGGTGACGCCGGTAAAGCAGGCCAGACCATCGGAGATCACCTGGGCTGAGGCGCATAGCGATTTCCTGGCCCACTGCGCCAAGGCCTCCTTGGTGAAGACCAGCTTTTTCAGGCAAACCAGCACCGGGTGCCCCGTCTCTGTGGTCTGCACCGCCGCAATGAAGGAGACCTTGTTTTGCGAACCCCGCCCGCGTTTGCCGCCGGGCAGCGCGCCGCCCAGATAGGCGTCGTCAATTTCCACACGCCCATCGAGTTGCCGGCTCTCTTCGCGCTCGGCCATGACCTGCAGTAGCTTGTGTTTCATCAGCCAGGCACACTTGTAGCGCACACCCAGATGGCGCTTGAGCTCCAGGGCTGAGACGCTGTTCTTGGCCTGCGTGAGCAGGTGCATGGCCAAAAATCAGTGCGTCAAGGGCAGTTTGGTGGCTTGAAAAATCGTCCCGCTCGTCACCGTGGTTTGCTTGCCGCAGGCCGAGCACTGCCAGTACTGCAAGCCCTTGCGCTCAAACGTGCAGTAGCGCGTGCTGGCACAGTGCGGGCAGATGAAGCCCGTCGGCCAGCGCGAGGCCACCAGCGCCGCATGGCATTGCGCCTGCGTGCCGTAGCGCTCCATGAAGTCCGCTAGCGACAGTCCCTTCTGAAATTGAACATGGTTGATCGACATGGCATATCCCTTGTCATGCAGATAGGGACTGCATGATGCGCCAATTCAGACGACCTTGCGGTAGGCCTACTGAATTTGAGGGCTAATCAGGAAAACTTTTCTTTGCCTAACAGGATGGAGGCGCGGCCCGGAGTCGAACCGGGCTAGACGGATTTGCAATCCGTTACATAACCGCTTTGTTACCGCGCCCTATTCTGTCTAACTTGTTCCAATAAAAAAGGGCAGCATTTTGAAGTGCTGCCCTTTGAATTGGAGCGGGAGAAGAGTCTCGAACTCTCGACCTCAACCTTGGCAAGGTTGCGCTCTACCAACTGAGCTACTCCCGCGAGTCTATGGATGAATTATAGCGTGCTTTTTACCGCTTTCGGAAAACAGTCAGAATTTTCTTAGTGTTTGACCGAACCCGCTACCTGCGCAGGCACGGGAACACCTGCAGCCACCGGAACCAGCACGGCTTCTTCTTCGGTCAGCGGAATCGGCTGGCGCTCCAGCGCGATCTTCAGCACCTGGTCAATCCACTTCACCGGAATGATTTCCAGCCCCACCTTCACGTTGTCGGGAATCTCCTGTAGATCCTTGGCGTTGTCAGCAGGAATCAAAACCGTCTTAATGCCGCCGCGCAAAGCGGCCAGCAGTTTTTCCTTCAAACCACCAATCGCCGTGACTTCGCCGCGCAGCGTGATTTCCCCGGTCATCGCCACATCGCCGCGCACCGGAATGCCGGTCAGCGCCGAGACAAACGCCGTCGTCATCGCCGCGCCCGCGCTCGGGCCATCCTTGGGCGTGGCGCCATCGGGGACATGAATATGGATGTCGCTCTTTTCAAACAACTCACCCTTGATGCCCAGCACCTTGGCGCGGCTGCGCACCACAGTGCGGGCCGCTTCGACCGATTCCTTCATCACATCGCCGAGCATGCCGGTGCGGGTAATCACACCCTTGCCGGGCATCACGGCCGCTTCAATCGTCAGCAGATCGCCGCCGACTTCCGTCCAGGCCAGACCGACGACCTGGCCGACCTGGTTTTTCAGCTCGGCGCGGCCATAGTCGAATTTGCGCACACCCAGAAACTCGTTCAGGTTGTCCGGCGTCACGACGACTTTGGGCTCCATCTTCTTGAGCTGAACGCCCTTGACAACCTTGCGGCATATTTTGGAAAGTTCGCGCTCCAGCGAGCGCACGCCCGCTTCGCGGGTGTAGTAGCGCACGATGTCGCGGATCGCCTGCTCCTGCACCTCCAGCTCGCCGTCCTTGACGCCGTTATTGGTGACCTGCTTGGGCAGCAGGTAGCGCAGGGCAATGCTGGTCTTTTCGTCTTCGGTGTAGCCCGACAGGCGGATCACTTCCATGCGGTCCAGCAGCGCGGGCGGAATATTCATCGAGTTTGAAGTCGCCACGAACATCACGTCGCTCAGGTCAAAATCGACCTCGACATAGTGATCGCCAAAAGTGTGGTTCTGCTCCGGGTCCAGCACCTCCAGCAGCGCGCTGGACGGGTCACCCCGGAAATCAGTGCCCAGCTTATCGATCTCGTCGAGCAGGAACAGCGGGTTGCGTGTGCCCGCCTTGGTCAAATTCTGCAGCACCTTGCCTGGCAAGGCACCGATGTAGGTGCGGCGGTGACCGCGAATTTCCGCCTCATCGCGCATGCCGCCCAAGGCCATGCGCACATACTTGCGCCCCGTCGCCTTGGCAATCGACTGGCCCAGCGAGGTTTTGCCCACGCCCGGCGGGCCGACGAGACACAGAATCGGCGCCTTCAATTTGTCCACACGCTGCTGCACCGCGAGATACTCGACGATGCGGTCTTTCACCTTTTCCAGGCCGTAATGGTCTTCGTTGAGCACGCCTTCGGCATACACCAAGTCGTGCTTGATTTTGGTTTTTTTGCTCCACGGTAAGCCCAGCAGCACGTCGATATAGCTGCGCACCACGCTGGCTTCGGCGGACATCGGCGACATCAACTTGAGTTTTTTCAGCTCGCTCTCGGCTTTTTTGCGCGCTTCGGCGGGCATCTTGGCGGACTTGATTTTCTTTTCCAGCTCTTCAATGTCTGCGCCTTCTTCGCCCTCGCCGAGTTCTTTCTGAATGGCCTTGACCTGCTCGTTCAGGTAAAAATCGCGCTGGTTCTTTTCCATCTGGCGCTTGACGCGGCCCCGGATTTTTTTATCGACATTGAGAATATCGACCTCGCGGTCCAGCTGCTCGTACAAATTTTCCATACGCGCTTTGACATCGTCCAGGTCCAGAATGACCTGTTTGACATCGAGCTTGAGCGGCAGGTGCGCGGCAATCGTATCGGCCAGACGGCCAGCATCGTCAATGCTGGAAATCGAGGTCAAAATTTCCGGCGGGATTTTTTTGTTCAGCTTGACGTAATGGTCGAACTGTTGCATCACCGCACGGCGCAGGGCTTCGATCTCGCTGCCCTTGTCGCCGGGGAGCGCAACGACTGGCTCGACCGGCGTGACACTGGCGGTGAAATGCTGCTCGCCTTCTTCAATCTTGTTGACCTTGGCGCGCTGCTGGCCCTCGACCAGCACCTTGACCGTGCCGTCCGGCAGTTTCAAAAGCTGCAAGATGGTGGCGACGCAGCCGACCTCGAACATGTCCTCAACCGATGGCTCATCCTTGGCTGCGGTTTTCTGAGCCACCAGCATGATGCGGCGCTCGGACTCCATTGCCGACTCCAGCGCCTTGATGCTCTTGGGGCGGCCAACAAACAGCGGAATCACCATGTGCGGAAACACCACCACATCACGCAGCGGCAGCAGCGGCAGACTGATCGGGGTGGCAGGAAGGAAAGTGTGTGCTGACATATAAACCTTACACCTTAAAAATAAGGCAAAAATGCAACAACCCTTGGCTTTACAGGAGTCAAGCCGGGCGCAAACCATTCACACATGGGGCATAGCCAGCCGATTTTCAAGCATCCGGCACGGCCCCCTGCGGCATTCACGCTTTTTTGGCCGCTTCGCGGTACACCAACAGTGGCGGTTGATTCTCTTCAATCGTGGACTCATCGACGACCACTTTTTCGACATTGCTGATGCTGGGCAGATCAAACATCGTGTCGATCAGCGACTGCTCCAGAATCGAGCGCAGACCGCGTGCGCCGGTCTTGCGCGCCAAGGCCTTGCGGGCAATCGCTTTCAGCGCGGACGGGCGGATTTCCAAGTCCACGCCTTCCATAGACAGCAGCTTGCTGAACTGCTTGACCACCGCGTTTCTTGGCTCGGTCAGAATTTGCACCAGAGCGTCCTCGGTCAGCTCGGCCAGCGTGGCAAGCACCGGCATGCGACCAACCAGCTCGGGAATCAAACCAAATTTGATCAAATCTTCCGGCTCGACATCCTTGAAGGATTCCGTCAGGCTGCGCGCTTTTTTGCTTTTGACAGCCGCGCCAAAACCGATGCCCGAAGCCTCGGTGCGGTTTTCGATGACTTTTTCCAGCCCGGAAAAAGCACCGCCACAGATGAACAAAATGTTGGTCGTATCGACCTGCAGAAAATCCTGGTTCGGATGCTTGCGCCCGCCCTGCGGCGGCACCGAGGCCATCGTGCCTTCCATCAGCTTGAGCAGTGCCTGCTGCACGCCCTCGCCCGACACGTCGCGGGTGATGGACGGGTTGTCGGACTTGCGCGAAATTTTGTCGATCTCGTCGATATAGACAATGCCTTTTTGGGCGCGCTCGACTTGGTACTCGCAGCTTTGCAGCAGCTTCTGGATGATGTTTTCAACGTCCTCGCCGACGTAACCGGCTTCGGTCAGCGTGGTCGCGTCGGCCATGACAAAGGGCACGTTCAAAGTGCGTGCCAGCGTTTGCGCCAGCAGCGTCTTGCCCGAACCGGTCGGGCCGATGAGCAGAATATTGCTTTTTGTCAGCTCGACATCGTCTTTTTTCGCCGACTCTTTGTGGCGCAGGCGCTTGTAGTGGTTGTACACAGCGACGGCCAGCGTGCGCTTGGCCGGTTCCTGGCCAATCACATAGCCGTCCAGCGTGGCCTTGATTTCGGAGGGCGTCGGCAAATCACTGCGGGGCTCGCTTGCCTCAATGCCAGGGGGCAATTCGTCGCGGATGATCTCGTTGCACAGGTCAATGCACTCATCGCAGACAAACACAGACGGACCCGCAATCAGTTTCTTGACTTCATGCTGGCTTTTACCGCAGAAGGAGCAGTGCAAAGTCTTCTCGGTAGAAGAGCCTTTTTTCTCGGCCATTGTGGGGGCGCCTTTACGTGACTTGTGGAAAACTCTTGATTATGCTAATGATAACCAATAATAGAAACGGCGCTTTCCGTGACAGAAAGCGCCGCTATCGCCCTGAGGCTTGGGCGCTAGGCCCGCGCCAGATCAGGGACGCTTGGAGATGACCTGATCGACCACGCCGTAGGTTTGTGCCTCGTCGGCGAACATGAAGTAATCGCGCTCGGTGTCGCGCTCGATTTTCTCGACGGTCTGGCCGGTGTTGGCCGCCAGAATGCGGTTGAGCTGGTCGCGGGTTTTCAAAATGTCACGGGCGTGAATTTCAATGTCGGACGCTTGGCCCTGCGCGCCGCCCGAAGGCTGGTGAATCATCACACGCGAGTTCGGCAGCGAAAAACGCTTGCCCTTGGTGCCGGACGACAGCAAGAAAGCGCCCATGCTGGCGGCCATGCCGATGCACAGCGTCGAGACATCGGGCTTGATGAACTGCATCGTGTCGTAAATCGCCATGCCAGCCGTGACCGAGCCGCCGGGCGAGTTGATGTAGAAAGAAATGTCCTTGTCAGGATTTTCGCTTTCCAAGAACAGCAACTGGGCCACCACCAAGTTGGCCGTCTGGTCGTTGACCGGGCCGACCAAGAAAATGACGCGCTCTTTGAGCAGGCGCGAGTAAATGTCATAAGACCGCTCGCCCCGGCCGGACTGCTCAACCACCATAGGCACCATGCCCAGGCCTTGAATTTCCTGGCTTCTTGCCTGTGGGTTGCCGTAGCCGCCATAAATACCGTGTTGGACCATCATTTTTTCTCCAGAGTTTTCCGTACTGTACCCAAAAATGACTTGGGGCCTGCGCCGCAAAGCACAAGCCCCAAATTCATCAGAATCCAAATGCTCAGTTCTGCTGAGCCATCAGTTCATCAAAGGAAATTGCCTTGTCGCTGACTTTGGCCTTGGACAAGATGAAGTCGGTCACATTGTTTTCAATCACCACGGCTTCGACATCGGCCAGACGGCTGCTGTCGCTCAGGTACCAGCGCACCACATCTTCTGGCTTTTCGTAGCTGGCAGCCATCTCGTCGATGTGCGCCTTGAGCTGCTCGGGCTTGACCTGCAGTTCGTTGGACATCACCAGCTCGGCCACGACCAGGCCCAGGCGCACGCGCTTTTCAGCCTGCGGGCGGAACAGGTCTTCAGGAATATCGGCCTTCTCGGCATCCTTCAGGCCGCGCTGCTTGAGGTCAGCACGGGCTTTTTCGATCAGGCGTTCGAGTTCGGCCTGCACACTGGCGTTGGGCACGTCGAGTTCGGCAATCGCCACCAGCGCGTCCATTGCGGCGGCTTTGTTGCGCGCCATCAGACGGGACTTGACTTCGCGCTCCAGATTGATGCGGATGTCGGCGCGCAGGGCTTCAGCGGTTCCCTCGGCAATGCCGAGCGACGCAGCAAAAGCGTCATCGACTTCGGGCAGCTGAGCGGCTTCGAGCTTGTTCAGCGTGACCAGGAAATCGGCCTGCTTGCCAGCCACATCCTTGCCGTGGTACTCGGCGGGGAAGTTCAGCGGGAAGGTCTTGCTTTCGCCGCTTTTCATGCCGCGCACGGCGTCTTCAAATTCCTTGAGCATCTGGCCTTCACCGACCAGGAACTGGAAGCCTTCAGCCTTGCCGCCAGCGAAGGTTTCGCCGTCGATCTTGCCTTCGAAGTCGATGGTGGCGCGGTCGCCGTCTTGCGCTGGCTCGTCGGCGGCGCGCTCGGCAAAGGTGCGGCGCTGCTTGCGCAGGATGTCCAGCGTTTTTTCGATGGCGGCGTCAGTCACTTCGGTGCTGACTTTTTCGACTTCGGCGGTGGCCAGATCGGCAATTTTTACGTCGGGATAGACTTCAAAAACCGCATCAAAAGTCAGCTCGCCTTCGGTCGTGCTGTCTTTTTCGGTGATGGTCGGGCGACCAGCCACGCGCAGCTTGGCTTCGCCGGTGGCAGCGGCAAAGGCGTTGCCGACTTGCTCGTTCATGACTTCGTAATTGACCGAGTAGGCGTAACGCTGGGCGACCACGCTCATCGGAACCTTGCCCGGACGAAAACCATCCATCTTCACGGTGCGGGCCATCTTCTTCAGGCGGGAATTGACTTCCGACTGCAGGGCATTGAGGGGCAGCGTGAGCGTCATTTTGCGCTCAAGCTTTTCAAGATTTTCAACAGTCACGGCCATGATGGTTCCTAAAATCAAAAATAGTCAACGCAGGGTTTTTCACCTGCAGCCTGCGGCATGGTTGCTGCAGGCAAAGCCTTAAAGGGGTGGTGCGCGGGGCGGGACTCGAACCCGCACAGTATTGCTACCGTCAGGACCTAAACCTGGTGCGTCTACCAATTTCGCCACCCGCGCGCCTGAAAAATCACAGCAGCAATCCTGAAAACAAACTTCAGCCATTGCCGCTTCAAATCGGTTAACTTTCTATTTTAGCCTGTAACTGGGCGCGCTTTGCCGCCCTCCTCGCGCCGCACGCGAAACCAGGCCGCATACATGGCTGGCAGCGCCAGCAACGTCAACGCCGTGGCCACAATCAAGCCGCCCATAATGGCGACCGCCATCGGCCCCCAAAACACGCTGCGCGACAGTGGAATCATCGCCAGCACCGCCGCCGCCGCCGTCAGCACGATGGGCCGCAGGCGGCGCACGGCGGACTCGACAATCGCCTCCCAGACCGGTACGCCGCGCGCGCGGTCTTGCTCGATCTGGTCGATCAAGATGACCGAATTGCGCTGGATCATGCCCATCAGCGCAATCACGCCCAGCAGCGCGACGAAGCCAAATGGCCGGCCCAACACCAGCAAAGCGCCCGCCACCCCGGCAATGCCCAGCGGCCCGGTCAGAAACACCAGCATGGCGCGGCTAAAGCTGTGCAGTTGCAGCATCAACAGCGTGAAGGTCAGAAACAGCATGACGGGAATCCCCGCCGCAATCGAGTCCGAGCCCTTGGCGCTTTCCTCGACCGCGCCCGCCACCTCGATGCGGTAGCCGGTCTGACCGCTGGCATGCCATTTGGCTTCCAGTGCCTTGAGCTCGGGCTCTAACTGCTGCGACACGGTCGCGCCCTGCAGACCTTCAATGATGTCGCCCTGCACGGTGATGGCGTAGTCGCGGTTTTCGCGCCACATCACGCCCGGCTCCCAAGCAAACACCGGCTTGGCAATCTGCGTCAGCGGAACGGTTTTGCCTGAAGCCGTGGGCAAATTGGCATTGACAAAGTCGGTGATGGCGCTGCGCTCGTCGAGCGGCTGGCGCAGCACGATGCTGATCAGCTTGTCGCCTTCGCGGAACTGGCCCACCGTCGAGCCTGACAAGATGGTTCGCGACGCCTGGGCAATCGACTGGCTGGTCACGCCCAGCGCCCGCGCCTTGGTCTGATCGACTTCCAGACGCAGCACCTTGACCGACTCGTTCCAGTTGTCGTTGACGCCGCGCAGATTGGCGTTGGTGCGCATCAGCGCCTTGACCTCGTCAGCGCGCTCACGCAGCACCAGCGGGTCCAGGCCAATGACGCGGAACTGCACCGGATACGGCACCGGCGGCCCGCTGGGCAGCAGCTTGACGCGCCCACGCACCTCGGGAAACTCAGCGGCCAGCACGGCGGGCAGCTGGATGCGCAGCGACTCACGCAGTTTGAGGTCTTTCGGAATGACGATCATCTGCGTCACATTGGTCTGCGGAAACACCTGGTCCAGCGGCAGGTAAAAGCGCGGCACGCCCGAACCCAACCAACTGCTGACCGAGACCACGCCTTCTTCCTGCATCAGCCGCTGCTCGACGCGCTGGGCCGTGGCTTGATTCGCGGCAAACGAAGTGCCTTCCGGGAACCACAGATCGACCATGATTTCCGGGCGGCTCGAATCCGGGAAAAACTGCTGCTGCACCCGGCCCATGCCGACAATGCCCAGCGCAAAAATCAGCACCGTCGCGCCAATCGTCAGCCAGCGGTGATCCACGCACCAGCTCACCATGCGGCGGAAACGGTTGTAAAACGCGCTGTTGAACATCTCGTGCGGGCTGTCCTGACCGGCGGCCACTTGCTGCACATGCGGCGGCACCTTGAGCAGCAGCGTGCCCAGATACGGCACGAAATACACCGACACAATCCAGCTCAACACCAGCGCCAGCACCGTCACCGCAAAAATCGCGTAGGTGTATTCGCCGACCGTCGATTTGGCCATGCCAATCGGCAAAAACCCAGCGGCGGTGATCAAGGTGCCCGTCAACATCGGCATCGCAGTGATTTCATAGGCAAAGGTGGCGGCGCGCACCTTGTCGTAGCCCTCTTCCATCTTGCGCACCATCATTTCGACGGCAATGATGGCGTCATCGACCAGCAGCCCGAGCGCAATGATCAGCGAGCCGAGCGAAATTTTGTTCAGGCCGACATTCAAGTACCACATGCCCAGAAAGGTCAAACTCAGCACCAGCGGAATCGTGATGCCAACGACCAGCCCCGGTCGCACGTCAATGTAATAGCGTTTCCACAGCGGCAATGGAACCAGTCCGGTGTGGGGACGCTTGTGCAGCCCCAGGCTGATAAAGCTGACCGCCAGCACGATCAGCACCGCCTCGATCAGAACGCCGATAAATTCACCTACCGACGTTGCCACCGCCTTGGACTGGTCCTGCATGTGAACCAGCTTGACGCCCGCTGGCAGCGTGGCGGCGACATGCGCCGAGAGTTTCTCCAGCGACTTGCCCAGCGCGATGATGTCGCCGCCCTTGGTCATGGACACGCCCAGCGCAATCACTTCCTTGCCCTGGTGATGCACCTTGACCGACGGCGGATCGACGTAGCCGCGCTTGATCTCGGCGATGTCGCCCAGGCGCAGTTGCTTGCCTGAGCTGCCGCGAATCGGCATGGCGCGCAACTGCTCCAGCGCCTCAAACTGGCCGGCCACGCGCACCTGCACCACGTCCAGCGGCGTCTGCACCGCGCCCGCTGACTCGACCGCATTTTGCTGGCTTAGCTGCGCCAGCACCTGGTTCAAGTCCAGCCCGAGCTGGGCCAGGCGCTTTTGCGAGATTTCGATGAAAATTTTCTCGTCCTGCACGCCAAACAGCTCGACCTTGCTGACATCGGGTACGCGCAGCAGTTGCTGGCGCACATCGTCGGCAAAAACCTTGGTTTCAGCGTAATTGAAGCCATCCGACTCCAGCGCATAAATCACGCCATAAACATCGCCAAAATCGTCGTTGAAATACGGCCCCTGCACGCCACCAGGCAGCGTGCCCTGCATGTCGGCGATCTTCTTGCGTACCGAATACCAGACGTTGGGCACGTCGCCGGGTTTCGACGAATCCTTGATCTGGAAAATGATCAAGGACTCGCCCGGCTTGGAATAGCTGCGGATTTTGTCGGCGTAAGGCACTTCCTGCAGCGTGCGCTCCAGCTTGTCCGTCACCTGCTCGGCGACCTGCTGGGCGGTGGCGCCCGGCCAGTAGCTGCTCACCACCATCGCCCGGAAGGTGAACGGCGGGTCTTCGTCCTGACCGAGCTGGAAATAGGCGGCAAAGCCCAGCACCATCAGCACCAGGAGTAAATAGCGCGTCAGTGCCGGATGCTCCAGCGCCCAGCGCGACAAATTGAAATCAGTCGAAGGCGAGGCGCTAGCGCCGCTGGCGTGATCGTTCGTTGGCTGTGTCATGCCGCCCTCACTTCGCGCCGGAGGCTGCAGGCGCCGCTGCCGCAGCAGAAGCCGATGCGGCTGATTTCGTCAATGCCGCCGCCGTCACCGGCGCTGCAGCCGACGCCGCATTGCCCGGCGTCAGCACAAAACCCGGCTGGGTTTGCGCGGGCAGGGCCGGACTGGCCGCCTTGGGCTGGTACAGCGTCACTTTCTGGCCGGGCGAGAGCACATGCACGCCCGCGCTAACCACCAACATGCCCGGCTGCAGACCGGAAGCCACCACGGCCTCGTTGCCGTCCGCCGTCGCAATCTGAATCACCTGCGACTTGACCGTCATGCTGGCCTTGTCCACCAGCCAGACCGCCGTGGACTGGCCTTCCTGACGCAAGGCGCTGGTCGGCAGCTTGATCACCGGCAGCCCCACGGCGCCCCCGGCGTCCAGCAACACCGAGGCCGTCGCACCCAGCGCGGGCGGCTCTTTGGCGTCAATCGACACCTTGACGGCGTAAGTGCGCGTCACCGGATCGCTGCTGGCCGCCACCTCGCGCACCTTGCCGGGCAATTCAGCGCCCTGCGACCAGAGCCGGATACTGACCGGCGCGCCCACCTTGACCGTCGCGACCCGGTCTTCCTGCACCGAAAACACCACATCGCGCGCGCCATCGGCAGCAATGCGCAACACCGGCACGCCCGCCGCCACCACCTGGCCCGGCTCGGCCTCGATGGCGGTCACGACACCAGCCACATCAGCCGTCAGCACGGCGTAGCCCGTCTGGTTGCCCTGCACCGCGAACTGCGACTGCGCCTGGTCTAGCTGCGCCTGCGCCGCCTTGAGCGCAGATTCGCGCCGTTCCAGCTCGGCACTGCTGATAAAACCCTGCACTTTCAGCGACTGGTAGCGTTTGAAATCCGCCGCCGCCAGATCGCGGTTGGTGGCCGCCGCTGTCACCTGCGCACGGGCGGCTGTGGCGGCGAGCTGGTAATCTTGCGGATCGAGCTGCGCCAGCACCTGACCGGCGTTGACATGCTGGCCGAGTTCAGCCTGCCGCTTGAGCAGCTTGCCGCCGACCCGAAAACCCAGCGGCGATTCGTGCTGCGCCCGCACATCACCAGCATATTCATGGCGCGAAGCAAACGCCTCGGCGCCGACGGTGATCACCTTCACCGCCCGAACCGGCTCCTGGGGCGGCTCCGGCCGGGAACAGGCGGCCAGCAACAAGGCGACGCTCGCCAAGGAGAAAATGGTTTTTTTCATGGTGTGGGGTGAAAGAGTGCGAATGAATCAGGCCAAGAGAGTGGCGAACCCGCCGCTACTGACCAACTGGTTAGTAATCTAGGAGAAATGCAAAAAATTGTCAAGCGACAATCATGGCCCATGACTCAAGCCTCTTCCCCGCTGGCGCAAGGCGTCAGCCATTACGAGAATTTTCCCGTGGCATCGCTGCTGTGCCCGCCGCGCCTGCGCCCGCCGATTGCCGCGATTTATTGGTTTGCCCGCACCGCCGACGACATCGCCGACGAGGGCGACGCCGCGCCGCCAACCCGGCTGGCCGATCTGGCCGCCTACCGCGCCGATTTACACGCCACCGCCGCCGGTCAAACGCCCTCGCCGCGCTGGGCGGGCGTGTTCGGCCAGCTTGGCCCGATGATGCGGGCGTTTGATTTGCCGGTGAATCTGCTCGCCGATTTACTCAGCGCGTTTGAGCAGGATGTGATCAAGCAGCGCTACGCCGATGAAGCCGAGCTTTTTGACTATTGCCGCCGCTCGGCCAATCCGGTCGGGCGGCTGCTGCTACACCTGTACGGCGTGCAGGATGCGCCATCGCTGCGGGAAAGCGATTGCATTTGCACCGCGCTGCAATTGATCAACTTCTGGCAGGATTTGGGCGTGGACATTCCACGCGGGCGTATTTACCTGCCCGCCGATGCGTGGGCAGCGCACGGCGTCGATGAAGCGCAATTGCTGAGCTTGCAACGCAACGCCAGCACCACCGCGCTGATCGCGGCCAGCGTGCGCTCGGCCCGAGCCTTGATGCGCAAAGGCGCGCCGCTGGTCAAAAAAGTGCCGGGACGCGGCGGCTGGGAATTGCGTTTGGTCGTGCAAGGCGGCCTGCGCATTCTGGACAAAATCGAGGCGCTGGATTTCAACACGCTGCAGCAGCGGCCCAAACTGGGGCCGTGGGATGTGGCCGTGATGGGCTGGCGCACGCTGTGGATGTGAGTCAAAGAAATTTTGGAGCGCACCGAAAAACCATCAGAGTCAATCAATCAAACGGGGCTCTCTGAGCTTATAAGCCACAGGTTTTTTCTGCTTTTCCAACACTTCTTCATCAACAAGGCGTTGCAGCCATGCTTTGGCTTGCGTCGGGGAAATGTCCAGCGCACTGGCAACCTCAGCCTCTTTCATCGGTGTGGTTAAAAGCCGCTGAATCACTTCACGCACCGTTGAAAACAAGGCTCGACCCAGAAGGTTTGACTCCACCCGCATGAGCTTGTCGTCCTGCGGTTCAACCTTCAGGGCTGGCACCACTTCCGGGGGGTGTGGCACGGCCTGTTTCACTGGCAGACTCGCAGGAAGCGCAGCCATCGCAACGGGTGCAGACACAGGAGGCTCACCGCTTGAGAAAAGCTCTGCAGTGACTGGTACTTCAGTCGCTGGCGTGATTGCCTCAAACACGCTTTGAAATGAATCCGCATCCTCGGGGTCTGGCCATGCCACAGCCCCTTTGTGGCGTAACGCCTCAAGACCTTCTGACACTTCGCCTGTTGCCCGGACATAGACAGGAACCAAGCGCAGCTTGTCGAGTTGCTCTAGCGCGCCAGCCCAGGTTCCACCCTTGTTCAGATCAGAACTCACGACCAAAGCGGCATCGGCTAGGGCGTAAATCAGCTTATTGCGCTGCATGGCATGTCCGACATTGAAGCCTGCACTCGGGTCATAGGGTGATACCAGCACCAGTTGACCCTCCATCAGCAGATTGCGATGCTCGCGGTTCATCACCGTTTTTTCCAAGCTATCGGCCAGAACGCCGCAAACCTTCCCGCCAGCTTCCAACGCACCGCGCATAGCCGCTTGATCGATTCCTTTTGCACCGCCTGAAACGATAGTCCTGCCTGCACGGGCAGCGACTCTACCCACAGCCATCGTGTACTCGGTTAATGGCTCGTCCACATGGCGCGACCCGACGACCGCAAGGCCACCGGCTTCGAGCAAACCCATTTCACCGCAACCGTACAGCAGGGCGGGCGCATTTTCCCGCAACCGCCCCTTCAGGCGCCGGGGGTACTCGGCATCGGCGCGGCTGACAACCCAAATCGCGCGAGCTTGCCAACGCTCTATGGCCTGGCTCAACAGAAAACCGCGCCCCAGCAGACGCTGCAATCGGCTTTCTTCAATGACCGGCGCACAAGCTAAAAGCAGATCCACTGCATCCGGCAAGAGCAGATCGGCGGGCTGGCGCTGCATCTCCCATAAATGGCGTGCTAAGCGCTTGTACTCGCCGGGCGACAAAAGCTCTAGAGACGGCGTTGCGCGCCCAGCGATTAAAGGTGCCGTGAGCAGCAGGATGGCCTGCGTGTTGGGCGAAAGAACTGGCATCATTGGTCATTCCCCGTTTGTGAAAGCGCTAGCGGCCAAACCTCGCCACTGCCGCCTGTGCGCAATAGCCAAGCAGCCACGGTCAGCGTCCAGCGCGAATCCACCATGTCATCAACCAGTAGGACAGGGCCATGCGGAACAGTCTGACCATTGAGGGCTAGGGAACCGTCCACATTGCGCGCCTGCTGAGCGCTGTTGGCCATTGTTTTCTGCTCGGGCCTGCTGTCTGTTTTTTTGAGCAGCTGGTGAAAAGGTAAGTTCAATGCAGCCGCCAATCGCTGTGCAAAATTCGGTACAAGATCAGGATGGCGCAGTGATGGAATACAACTCACCCAGGTTGGTGCGGGCTGCGGATTCCACTCGTGAATCATCTTCACGCAAGCGACAACCAGGCTATCGGCAAAGCAGCTGTCTCGGTACTTGCCATGCTTGACGAGCTGCCCCCAACCGGCATCATTCCAGGTGCATAAGGCTTTTCCAGGCTGGGCACGCAAATTTTCAGGAATTTTGCTTTTCAGATGCGACAACGGCATCCCGCCAGCGGGCCACTGGAGACGGGGCTCGATGGGCAGGCTGGTGCGGCGCAAAAAAGCCACAGCCTCCCGCACAAGGCCATCACTGGCATGAATGGGCAAGACAGGCAAAGCGGGCGGGCGCACGACACCCGAATCCCCATCGAGTGCCCGGATCAAAAACCCCATATGCTCGCCAAATGGCAAGCTGACATACGCCTGCATCTGCTGGTGTTCGCCGCGACGCAAAGCAGTCAGCCGCTCCGCACGCGCCCAGAATCCTTCGCTCAGGGCTGCCGCTGTAAGCTGCCACTTGGTGCCCTCCTTTGCGATGGGGGCGGGCGATTCGAGAGAAAGCAGTGCAATTGTCTTTTCAATACGGCCCTTGCTCAGATTGACTCGGCTTAACAACTCTGGAATCGAAAGACCGTTGTGCTCCTGCTCAAGCGCACCCAGAACATCAGCAACCTCCTGCCGAGTCGGGAAAGCGTTTTTGATAAACCAGTCCGTGATTTTCGACTCCTCTTCCCCGCTGAGCAAAACGCCATAGGCCGCGTCCAGAGCACGCCCTGCGCGGCCTACCTGCTGGTAATAAGCGACGACTGAACCCGGCGTCTGGTAATGAATCACAAAGGCCAGATCCGGCTTGTCGTAACCCATTCCCAAGGCCGTAGTCGCCACCAGCGCCTTGACCTGATTGCTGAGCAATGCCTGCTCCAGCTCCTCGCGGCGCTCACCTGTTTCGCCGGTGTAGGCCTCCACATTGAAGCCACGAGTTTTAAGCCAATCCGCCACCTGGTTGGCATCATGTACGGTCAGCGCGTAGATGATGCCGTGCCCCTCAAGCGTGGCAAGCTGTTCGGCCAGCCACGCCAGACGTTCAGCCTGACTTGGCAGGCGTATGGTTTGCAGTGTCAGCGACGTGCGGTTCAAGTCGCCACGTGAGACCTCCAGATTTGGCCCCAATACAGCAGTGAGATCGTCCATGACCCGGTTGTTCGCTGTTGCGGTAGTGGCCAAAAGACGTAAATTGCGCGGCAAGGTTTTGACAATGCGCTCCAGCAGCCGATAGTGCGGCCGGAAGTCATGTCCCCAGTCTGAAATGCAGTGCGCCTCATCAATCACCAGCATCGAGATGCGCCCGGCGATACCCGCCAGAACCTCTGTACGGAACCGTTCATTGGCCAGACGCTCGGGTGAAATCAAAAGGATGTCAATGTCATCAGAGCCAAGCATGGTCTCAACATCAGTCCAGTCGTCGAGGTTGTCAGAGTTGATGGTGGCGGCGCGCAAGCCCATTCTTTGTGCCGCAGCGATCTGGTTTCTCATCAAAGCGAGCAACGGCGAAATCAATAAAACCGGACCCTGACCAGCATCGCGCAGCAATTTTGTGGCGATGAAATACACAAAGCTTTTGCCCCAGCCGGTCTTTTGCACAACCAGCAGGCGGCCTCGGCCCTCAACGACGTGACGGATGGCTTGCTCTTGGTCATTGCGAAAAGTGGCATCAGCACGGCCTGAGCCATTTCGGAGCAGTTCTAACGCACGCTCGGACGCATAAAAAGGCATTTAAAAACTTTCGGTGTTGGGTAGTTGAGCAGTTTTTGGTCTGTTTTTCATCTTAACGCCCAAGCAACCAGCTTCCCTCTCCCTGTCAATGCCATGCTCTGCGCTGTGAAGGGAAATCAGACCGGAGCCAAGCCATTTTTGCCTGCGACAATCGCCCGCATGACGCCCGAGCACTATGTCCAGCAAAAAGCCGCCGCCTCCGGCAGCAGTTTCTATTACGCCTTCCTGTTCCTGCCCAAGGAGCGGCGCGCCGCCATCACCGCCTTTTACGCCTTCTGCCGCGAAATCGACGACGTGGTCGATGAAATCACCGACCCCGGCGTGGCCCAGACCAAGCTGGCCTGGTGGCAGGGCGAAGTGCGCCAAGCCTTCGCAGGCAACCCGACGCATCCGGTGATGAAAGCCTTGATGCCCCACGCCACCCTCTACGGCATCGAGGCGCGGCATCTGCTGGCCGTCATCGAAGGCTGCCAGATGGATTTGACGCAAAACCGCTACCTCGACTTTCCCGCGCTGCAACGCTACTGCCATTTGGTGGCGGGCGTCGTTGGCGAAGTGGCGGCGCGCATTTTCGGCCAGACCGACTCGGCCACCACCGCTTACGCGCACAAGCTGGGGCTGGCCTTTCAACTGACCAACATCATCCGCGACGTGGGCGAAGACGCGATGCGCGATCGCATTTACCTGCCGATCAACGAGCTGCAAAAGTTCGATCTGAAGGCCCATACGCTGTTAAAGCGCCAGTATTCCGAGCAGTTCACCGCCTTGATGAAATTCCAGACCGAGCGCGCCTTGGGCCTGTACGACGAGGCGCTGGCGCTGCTGCCCGACGCCGACCGCCGCGCCCAAAAGCCCGGTTTGATGATGGCCAGCATTTACCGCACGCTGCTGCGCGAAATCGCCGCTGACAATTTTCAGGTGCTGCACCAGCGCGTGAGCCTGACGCCGGTGCGCAAATTCTGGCTGGCCTGGAAAACCCAGGCCTTTGGCCGCGTTGTATGAGCGGCGCACTTCGTCGTATGAGTGGCGCATTTTTTGGTTTTTCGCTTGCGCGATACCCGGCAGGCGCTGCGTGGCGTGAGAACGCACCGCCAGAAAAACACCTGCTCCCCGCCGCATGAAAATCGCCATCATCGGCGCGGGCTGGGCGGGCTGCGCCGCCGCCGTGGAAGCCACGCGCCTCGGCCATCAAATCACGCTGTTTGAAGCCGCCCGCACCGCTGGCGGGCGCGCCCGGCGCGTGATGGCCACGCGAGGCGATGAATCCCTGATGCTGGACAACGGCCAGCACATCCTGATCGGCGCGTACAGCGAAACGCTGCGGCTGATGCGCGACTTGAGCGTGGACGAAAAAACCGTCTTCCTGCGCCTGCCGCTGACGATGCAGTTTCCCGACGGCAGCGGCTTGAAATTGCCGAACTGGTCCGCGCCGCTGGACGCGCTGGCGGGCATTTTGACGGCAGGCGGCTGGCCGTGGGCCGACAAGCTGTCGCTGCTCAAAGTCGCGCTAGGCTGGCAACTGGGCGGTTTTAAATGTCGCCCTGAACAGTCGGTCAGCGACCTGTGCCGGGGCTTGGCGCCGGGCGCGATGGTGTCGCTGATCGAGCCTTTGTGCGTCTCGGCGCTGAACACGCCTGCGGATCGCGCCAGCGGGCAGGTGTTTTTGCGCGTGCTTCACGACTCGCTGTTTGCCGCCAGCGGCGGCTCCAATTTGCTGCTGCCGCGCCAGGATTTAAGCGCCCTGCTGCCCGATGCGGCGCTGGCCTGGCTCACGAAGCAAGGCGGCGCGCTGCGCTTGGGCGTTCGCGTGCAAGCGATTGAGACGGTGACCGCTGCGGCTGCTAGGACGGCCACGACTGCAGGGACAGCAACAGCAACTACTGGAACTGGCACCGGAACCGACGCTTCGGCAGGAACTGCCACTGGCGGCTGGCACGTCAACACCGCCGACAGCCGCGAAACCTTTGAGCGCGTAGTTCTGGCCTGCCCGCCGAACGAAGCGGCGCGGCTGGTTGAAAGCACCGGCGCCGCCGCCGATGACTGGCTGGCGCGGGCGCGCAGCCTGCAGCATGAAGCGCTCTGCACTGTCTATGCGCAAGCGCCCGGCGCCCGTTTGCAGCAGCCGATGCTGGCGCTGCCCGCCAGCGCCAGCGAACCGGCACAGTTTGTCTTTGACCGGGGCCAGCTGGGCGGCCCGGCGGGTTTGCTGGCCTTTGTCATCAGCGCCAGCAACGGCGACAGCGCCACCTTGACGCAGCAGGTGCTGGCCCAGGCAGCGCGCCAGCTTGGCCTGAATACTTTGCAGCCGGTGCAAACCATCGTCGAAAAGCGCGCCACCTTCGCCTGCACGCCCGGCCTGCAGCGCCCCGCCGCCCAGATCGCGCCCGGCCTGCTGGCCTGCGGCGACTATATTGCCGGGCCGTACCCAGCGACGCTGGAAGGCGCGGTGCGCTCGGGGCTGGAGGCGGCGCGGAAGTTAGATTAAACCACTGCTCAAAAATAATATGGAAACCACTAAACAAAAAAAAGAACGCGACTTCATTTTAGACTTCACCAAGGGTGTTGCTATTATTTTAGTCGTTCTTGGACATACTCTCCAAGGGCAAGCAAAAAATTTCGATGACATCTATGGATTTCGAGTTATTTACTCATTTCACATGCCACTTTTTGCATTCTTATCTGGTGCTGCTGCTTCACACTGGGTTACAAAATTCACTATGGCCAGCAGCTTTCGTGAATTGACCAAATCTTCAATTTATAGAATAAATCGATCAGCTATTCACTTATTAGTCCCATTCCTATCTTGGACAATTATTGCCTTCTGGATGAGCAATCCAAAAGAAAATTTTTCAGAATATATTCTTGATATTTTTAGACACGCCGACCGTTCTTTATGGTTTTTACCATGCATATTCTGGTGCACAACTTACACGTCTTTATTCATGCTTTGCCTAACATCCATCAGAAAGGCTACAAGTGGCACTTCAATGGATAAGCTCTCACGCTATACAGCGTCGTTACCAATTCAAATGGTAGCTCTTTTAATTATTTGGAAAATCGCCAAACCAAGTTTGCCTACTGAATTAGGCTTGGTTTTTGCAAATCAATTTCACGGCGGACTATTTATCTTTTTTTACTTGGGATTATTTTATTTAAACATTTCATTGAGATAAAACAAGTTACATTTCGATTTATTCCATATGTTATTTTTTTAATCCTAATTCCGTACTGGCATCGCACACTACCAAGCAATATCATCCAGGGTGCCCCAGAATTTATAACTAACAATTGGTTGGCAAAAAAATACGCAATGATTGTCGCCATCTCTGGAATACTCGCAACCATAGACATCTCTAGACTTATACACTCCATAAACATGGTAAAACTAAATTCCCTAATCTCTTATATCGGCACCGCCTCGCTTGGAATTTATGCAATACATTTTTATTTTCTCAAATATCAATTGCATGTAATTTTAACCATTGCCATTAGTCTATTGATTTATCAATTTATATCAGCAATTCCCGCAGTAAAAAATTTACTACTTGGGAAGTAGTAAATTAAAGTGCCCCGAGTCAAAACAATTTTCCACTCAGTTTAAGCTGCACTTGGTTTGACTCGCAGCTGGACGGCATCGCCCCGGTTTTGGCGCTTGTAAGTTGGTTTCCACTGGTGGGCGAGGAAATTTATCCACGATCAAGGCCCAGCCATCGCCCGAACCGCCTGAAACGCGGGCCGCGCCAAACATCGCTGTAGCCACGCCTCAACGCACGGGCAAGCCCCCATCAACTCACTCGCGCTTTCCACCCAGGCAACGACCGAGGCCACGCACACATCGGCCACGGTAAAACGCCCGCCCGCCAGATAAGGGCGGCTTTGCAAATGCTGCTCCAACACCCGCAACGGCGCCAGCAGGCGGCGCTGGGCCAGCGCGGCCAGTTCGGGCTTGCGGCGCTCCGGCGGCATCAGGGCGCCGTGCATCAGAAAAGCCAGCGCATCCTTTTCGCACTCGGTCACGGCCCAGAAGCTCCAGCGCAGGATTTCGGCCTGCTCGGCATGGTTTTGCGCCGCCAGCACAATCAGGCCATCGCCCTTGAAACGCTCGGCCAGGTATAGCGCGCAGGCCATCGACTCCCAGACGATGATGCCGTCGTCGTCCAGCACTGGAATGCGCCCGTTCGGGTTCAGCGCCAGAAACTCCGGCGTGCGCGTGGCGCCGCCCAGATACGGCAGCGCAATGTGTTCGTAATCCAGCCCCAGTTCCTGCGCCACCCACAGCGGGCGGGCGGCGCGCGAGGCGGCGGTGCCGTAGATTTTCAAAGTCATCGATCAAACGCTTTTTCAGAAAAATTCGTGTTCCGCGCAAGCGCACTCAAGCGCCGAGCAAGTCGCACAGTTCGGCCAGCGTCGTGACGCTCAGATGCGGCTGGGCAGCATGCGCCCACGCGTGACCCGTGCGGTTCACCCAGACCGTCTGCATGCCGCAGTCCAGCGCCGCCAGCACGTCGAGCGCCGCGTCGTCGCCGACATGCAGCACCTCGTGCGGCAACGCCCCGGCGGCCTGCGCGGCGGCGTGAAAGATGCGCGGGTCCGGCTTGCCCACGCCAAACTGCTGGGCGCTGACGCTGGCCTTGAAATACGCGCCGATGCCAATCCGGTGAATATCCGCATTGCCGTTGGACAGCGCCACCACCGGCAAACGACTGGCCAAAAACACCAGCCCCGCCAGCGCATCGTCATACAGCGTGACGCGGTTGCGCTCGGCAAAAAACACGTCAAAAGCGGCCTCGGCCAGCAGCGGATCGTCGCCGCAGCGGCGCAACACTTCGCGGATGGTTTCGCGGCGCTGGGCGCTCAGGTTGTGTTTGAAGCCGGGGCGCGAGGCGACGAGCTGGGTGCGGATGGCGTGGCGCGCCGCCGTGTCGGCAAACAACGCCGCACTGGCGGGCGCGTGCTGGCCCAGCCAGTCGGCAAGCACCTGTTCGGCGCGCTCAATCGTCGGCCAGATCGGCCACAGCGTATCGTCGAGGTCAAGGGTTATGGCTTTGATGCGGGAAAGGTCGAGCATGGAAAAGCGAGAATACCGCATGTCCTTTGCCCCCGAACCCTCATTCACGCACGGCGCGCCGCCCAAAGCAGCGTCCACAACAGCCATTTTGCTGTGCAACCTGGGCACGCCCGACGCGCCCACGGCCCCGGCGCTGCGCCGCTACCTGGGCGAATTTTTAAGCGATTCGCGCGTGGTGGAAATTCCCAAGCCGATCTGGTGGCTGATTTTGCACGGCATCATTTTGCGCACGCGGCCCAAAAAATCCGCCGCCAAATACGCCAGCGTCTGGCTGCCCGAAGGCTCACCGCTCAAGGTCTGGACGCAAAAGCAGGCCAATTTGCTGCGCGGCTACCTCGGCCAGCGCGGCCACAGCGTCGAGGTGCGCTACGCCATGCGCTACGGCAACCCGTCGATTGCCTCGCAGCTCGACCAGCTCAAGGCCGACGGCGTGACCCGCGTGCTGATTTTGCCCGCCTACCCGCAATACAGCGGCACGACCACGGCCAGCGTGTTTGACGCCGTTTACAGCTGGGCGGCCAAGGTGCGGCGCATTCCCGAACTGCGTTTCATCAACAATTACCACGACAACGCGGGCTACATCGCCGCACTCGCCCACAAGATCAAAGCCCACTGGCAGCAAAACGGCCAGGCCGACAAGCTGGTGATGAGCTTTCACGGCGTGCCCGAGCGCACGCTCACGCTGGGCGACCCGTACCACTGCGAATGCTACAAAACGGCGCGGCTGGTCGCTGAAAAACTCGGGCTGGCCAAAGACCGTTATCAGGTCACGTTTCAATCGCGCTTTGGCAAGGCCAAATGGCTGGAACCGTACACAGAGCCAACCTTGATCGCGCTGGCCAAGTCGGGCGTGAAAAGCGTCGATGTGGTCTGCCCCGGATTTACCGGCGACTGCCTGGAAACGCTGGAAGAAATCAGCATGGAAGCGCGCCACGCCTTTCTGGAAGCGGGCGGCAAGAGCTTCAATTACATCGCCTGCCTGAACGACAGCCCGCAATGGCTGGCGGGTTTGAGCGAGCTGTGCATCCAGCATCTGGGCGGCTGGCCGACGGCGGTGCCAGTTGATCCGCAGGCGCTGGCCGATTCGCGCACCCGAGCCGCTGCGCTGGGCGCGCCGCAATAAAGCGCGCCCCAAGCCCGGCTCAGTACCGATTCCAGCCCGGTGCCGGACACAGCACGCCCAAGTCCCGCTGCGCGCAACGGCCCGGCACCGCCCTTGAAAAAACGCCAGAACGGCAAATTGGCCGTTTATAGTCACTTCCAGCAACTCAACCTGAAGGGAGGATAGACGTGAACATCCAGACAGAAAAATCCACGGCCTTGCCGTTGACGGCCATCGTTATCGCCATTGCCGGACTCGCGGGCTGCGCCAGCCAGCGCCATGAAGCCGCAGCGCCAGCGCCCGCAGCAGTCGCACTGAACTGCGCGCAGCTCAGCGGCATGACGATTCCCGCCGCCGCGATAGGCCTGCCGACCACCGGCGCGAGCGTCACCAGCGCCCAGACCATCCCGGCCGCCGGAACTGGCAGCGCCGCCACCGGCGAATACTGCAAGGTGCTCGGCGACATCCACCCGGTTGACAGCCGCGCCCCGCAAATCAAATTCCAGCTCAATCTGCCAGCGAACTGGAACCACAAAGCCGTGATGTTCGGCGGTGGCGGCTACAACGGCAGCATTCCGGCCAGCGCGGGCAACATTCCGGCGGGTCCGACCGACCAGCCGACGCCGCTGGGGCGCGGCTACGCCACCTTCGGCAGCGATTCCGGCCACCAGGCCAACGCCAACGGCAGCCGCGACGGCACGTTTGGCGCCAACGACGAAGCGCTGCACAACTTTGCCGGTGACGCGCTGAAAAAAACCCGCGACACCGCCGTCGCGCTGATTCAGGCGCGCTATGCCGACAACGTACAAAAAACCTATTTCGCAGGCGGCTCGACCGGCGGGCGCGAAGCCCTGCTGGTGGCTCAAAACTGGCCGCAGGATTTTGACGGCGTCATCGCGCTGT
>Ga0302213_1000264_pt1 | contig 32409 bp, 25 predicted proteins | sample II_Fen_N1_2_FD_194583 | JGI IMG/M metagenome (GOLD analysis project Ga0302213, IMG submission 194583) | Peat permafrost microbial communities from Stordalen Mire near Abisko, Sweden - II_Fen_N1_1 | ecosystem: Environmental > Terrestrial > Soil > Wetlands > Permafrost | place: Sweden: Abisko...
GGACCTTACATGTTAATCTGTTTTACAAAAGTACCTCAATGCCTTGATAAGGGTTATTGAATCCTTCAATAACTCTTGTCTTGGTTAAAAGGGAAAATTACGAATTTTGCTTTTAAACCACCAGCTATATCTGTTAGATGGTGGTTTTTTACATCATAACGTCTTGCTAATAGGTTTTGCACCATACTATATTTATGAATACGTCTCATTTTTCTCCCGCTTGAATTAAAATGTGTTTGCCGGATGGATGAATCTTTGATGCATACCGGAAAAAACATCCGCAGTAAGGTTCAACTGTGGGTGAGTGAAGGAAAAATATACTTTCGAATGAATGAAAACAACTACTTTTGATCAATTTCAAAGGAAGAGAAGCTTGATTTAAATCTATTTTATTTAGATGCAAGATGCAATTCTAATTTATATATAATATTTATATTAATGTAATTCGCAGTAATAGTATAATTAAAAATATTCTATTGATGCATATTTATTTCAAATGGAAATAATTATATTTGCATCTTCGCAAAATAAAATTTATTAGTTGAATATATTTTTATAATATTGCGAATTGCGACAATAAGAATGCATATTGAATGGACAAATAAAATTATACGTTTAGGCTATTCACTTTCAAATGAATGAAAAATGAAGAAAGAGAACCATGTTTTCAAGTCGCTTCATGTGGCACACCTGAGTCATGACTCTGCCATGAGCTTGTTTCGATCGACTTACGAAATTGCTATTCCTGTGCGAAGCCATATTGGTGCTACGGCCGATGCTATTTTGACTGAATTAGTGGCCGACACAGATGCTTGCTTTGCGCAATTGTTCAGGCAACGGAAGAGTGTTCTAACAGATGATGTGAAAGCTCTCCGCAAAAACTGCAACGATTTATTTGCGGAAATAAAACGCACGATATCGTATTGTGTTAAGTCGAGTAATGAAAATTTAAATATGGCGGGGAAAGATTTGAAATTATTTCTCAGACCGAACTGGAATATGCAGAAAAATGTTCTACCAACTCAGATAGAGATAACCATAAACCTTATGGATAAATATCGTGTCGACCCAGAATTGGTTGCTGCCGGTGAAGTAATAGGGGTGAACAAGCTTATGACGGAACTTGAAACAACGAACTTAAAGCTTGAAAAGATTTATCTGGACCGCAACACCGAGGTGGGCTCGCGTCCAGTTTCGGGTACCCATTTACGTCCGGCGGCTAACGATAGTTATATGCAATTTTGCACTGCCATCGAACAAGCTGCCCGCTATACGCCGAACGACGAATTGCATAGCCTCTTCAACCAAATGAATGAGCTCCGTAAAACGACGCATAAACTGGTGGCGGGGAAGAAAAAAGAGGTTTCAAATAATAAATGATAGTATGAAAAGCATTACAAAACGAAGAATTATTGTTGGATTATTATTAGTTGTTGGATTTTCTTTTTTGATTAAAAGATGTATTAAAGCAATTTCATCATATCAACATTCTTTTGATAGTATATATTTATATAAAGGTAAATTTGACAAAGAAGATTCCTTGCTTTTTAAGATTAAAGAATTGAAGAATATAAAAATAACCCAAGTTATTGAAAGTAATTATCGCTATGATATTAAAAGTTTTAATGATAGGAATAACAATATTATAACTTACACTAAAATTGATTTAATTAAAGATGAGCCATTAATTAAACTTATAAAGTTTAGAAATGAATCCACAAGCTCAACGACAATGCATCCATATCATGTAATGGCATCAAAATCAAATGAATTTTTGATTTTATCTGAAAAAAACAACAAGGTTGATAGTTTAATTTTAAGTTTTAAGGGTGAAAATAAGAAATTACAAAAGAAAATTCAAAATGAAAACTTCATAAGCTATTATTTACCTGCAACAACTGTTTCATTAAAGTATGGTGAAGATAAAGTAACAGATATTTTCTTTGGAGGAAAAGAAGGCTTTTTAGGCATTAGAAAAATGTATCCTTTTATAATTTCCTTTTATAAAATTCAAAAATCAATATATCTGATGATATTGATTCCGAATAAAGATGATGCAAATCTAGACCCTGATTTTTTTGAAAAGATAATGAATGACAATACTGGTTTTCAAAATGATTAATAATTGCATTTAATCTCCCATGCTCAATATCTATCGTGCCTCTGCCGGTTCGGGCAAAACATACCGGCTAAACTCGACACAATTATATTGCGTTGAGCTAAAGTAAAATATTTCTAAGTTTATCCACAAATGAATTGACAACTAAAAAATGAAGAAACAAAACTTTAAATTAATTACTATTCTATTAGGATTGATAACTTTATGCTCATGCCAGAATAATTCTCAAGAAATCTTGCAACTCAAAAAAGAGAATAAGGAATTACGGAGTAAAATTGAAATTCTAAATAGAAGCCTATCAAATGACACTGATTCTAGATATAAAGTGATTACACTTCCTGTAAAAAGAAAGATAAAACTTGGAGAAGAATATGTGGCGGAGGTTTACTTATGTATTGAAAATAAGAGAAATCCTTTAAAAGTAGTGCTGTGCAACTTAGTAAACGACCGACCAGTTCCTACTAAAGATACACTTAATAGAAGTTTAGAGTTTGACTGCCCAGAATATAGAATTAAACCAAAAAAGGTCGGGACATATGTTTGGTCTGGTAAAATTTCAAGAGAAGATGCAGAGGGATTAATACATAGTTATTTTTTTAAAAGCGAATATGAAGTTACAAATTGAAGAGGAAAAACTGCTGATTAATAGCTTGACCGTTTAATGAATTCCAAGTAACTATTAGATTTAAAATAAAACTAGGTTTTCCATTATGAATTAAATTCTCCCATGCTCAATATCTATCGCGCCTCTGCCGGTTCGGGCAAAACATACCGGCTTACGCAAGACTACATTCACTTGCTGTTCGACCCCCGACGGGAGCGAGCACATCGTCGCATCCTGGCCGTAACGTTTACCAACAAAGCCACCGACGAGATGAAAACGCGCATTCTGAAAGAGTTGCACGCGCTGTCGCAAGGCGAGAAATCGGATTATAGGGCAGGATTAATTTCAAAGGATTATCCAATAGATGAAGCAGTAAATGCAAAGGCTAAAAAGATTCTCACCGGCATTTTGCACGATTATTCTTCCTTTTCCATAAGCACTATCGACCGTTTTTTCCAACAGGTGATCCGCTCCTTTGCGCGCGATATTGGTGTGCATGGCGGCTACAACCTGGAACTGGACAATACGGCCACGCTCGAACAATCGGTTGATAACCTGTTTTTGGATTTGTCAAAAGACGAAAACAAACAACTGTTGCAATGGCTTACGGCTTACGCCGAGGAACGTATTGAGCAATCGGAAAGTTGGAACATGCGCAATAATATTATGGAATTGGGCCGTGAAATTTTCAAGGAAAGTTACCAACACAAAGCCGAAGACACCAACCGCAAGCTGCACGAACGCGAGTTCCTGACCAACTACCGCAAGAGCCTACGCGAAATAAAAAACACATTCGAAGCCAAGGTAAAACAAACCGCCACCGACGGTTTAAACATAATGGCGCGCAACGGCCTGACGCACGATGACTTTGCCTACAAAACCACCACCACGCTCGAAAAACTGGTAAAAGGCAAACTGGAAATAAGCGCACGCTTCACCGGCTTTGCCGACGATGTGACGAATTGCTACACCAAATCCAAACCGCAGGATGTAAAATCGGCCATCGAGTCGGCGTACAACAACGGATTGGGAAAATGCTTCCAACAAATTGTGGAACTGCTGAACGTGGACATCGTACAATACAACTCGGCGGTAATGGTGCTAAAACATATAAATACGCTCGGTATTTCGTCCGATCTGGCTGTGCAGATAAAAAAACTCACCGATGAGCAAAATACCATGTTGATTTCGGACTCCAACATGTTGCTCAACAAAATTATCGACAACAGCGATACGCCTTTCGTATACGAGAAAACCGGCATTACCATTGACAACTTTATGATCGATGAGTTTCAGGACACCTCCACCCTGCAATGGAAAAACTTTCATCCGCTTATGGCAAACAGTCTGGCGGCTGGCAAATTCAACCTCGTGGTGGGCGATGTGAAGCAAAGTATTTACCGCTGGCGAAACTCCGACTGGAAACTGCTCGACGAACAAATCCTTACCGATTTTCGTCCGGAGCAAATTCACGAAGAAAACCTGGAGACCAACTGGCGAAGCGATAAAAACATTATCGACTTCAATAATTCGTTTTTCCGCCGTGCTGCAAGTTTGCTGCAAAGCAAGCTGAATGAAAACCTCGAAGCGGTACTTCCGGTTTATCCGGCCCTGGAAGCTCTGACTCACAAAATTGAACACGCCTACGCCAATATTCATCAACAAACTTCGCCCAAAGCCGCCACCGGCAGCGTGCAGGTAAGCTTTATTGCCTCCGACGAAAACGACGATGGATGGAAAGCCGAGAGTTTGCAACGATTGCCCGCTATGCTCGAAGACCTGCAAAGTCGCGGTTACCGTCCGGCAGATGTTTGTATTTTGGTACGGAAAAACGACGAGGAGCAACAGGTTATTCACCGCTTGCTAAGCTACAAAACCACCTCAGAGGCCAAACCCGAATTTTGTTACGACATTATGGGCAACGAAGGCTTACTGATTGGAGCTGCTGCCTCGGTACGTTTTGTGTTAGGCATCTTGCAGTTGTTTGTCAACCCGGCTGACAGTATTCAACGCACCATAGTAAACTACGAATACGCGCGTGGTCGCCAGCATAAATCGGAAAACGAAGCGCTGAACGCTTGCTTCATTGCAGAAAATTCGAACGAGAACCTGTTATCGGCATTATTTACCGAGGAAGAAAACGAACGTCTCAAACAAGTGCAACACAGCTCGCTTTACGATATGGTGGAGCAAATTATTTCGCTGTTTGGCATTGGCAATTGGCACAACGAAGCAGTGTTTGTACAGGCATTTCAGGATGTGGTGTTCCGTTATACCACGGGCAAAACTGCCGACCTGAACAGTTTCCTCACGTGGTGGAAAAAGAACGGCGGCAAACAATGTATCTCCACACCCGACAACCAAAGTGCTATGCGCATTATGACTGTTCATAAATCGAAAGGATTGGATTTTAAAGCCGTGCTGATGCCTTTCTGCGAATGGGATTTGGATAGCCGAATGCGCAACATCCTGTGGTGCGAGCCAACGGTTGCGCCATTCAACGAATTGCCGCTGCTTCCCATCGAATATGGTTCAAAGCTCGGAAAATCCATTTTTGCCGAAAACTATTTCGACGAACAAATGCATCTGTTTATCGACAGTTTAAATGTAGCTTATGTAGCATTTACCCGGGCAAAAAATGAATTGATCTGCATTGCCCCAGCTCCCAAAAAAGAAGTGGAAAGCCTGTCCAACATCAATTCGCTGTCGGCACTTCTCACCGCTTGCTTCACCGTAGAAACTCCGGAGTTGGACAACGAGATTATACCCTTATCAAAATCCTACGACGTCACGTCAAAGGTATTTTCGCTGGGCGAACCAACACAGGCCGTATACAAAGACGCCAAAAGCCCGGGTAACAATGAGAAGATAAACAGCTATCCATCCGTTAGCAGCACCGACCGCTTGCGCATTCGCCACCAAAGCCTGGATTATTTGCTGGAAAATCAACAACTCACCGACAGTCGCCTGAATTATGGGCTAATCATGCACGATATTTTGCGTAACATAACACATAAAGCCGACCAACAAAAAGCCATTCTTTCGATGATTCGCGAAGGACGTATCAGTGAGTTGGAAGCCGAAACGATTGAAGTGGAAATGGAGAAATTCTGGAACCTGCCCGAAACTGAAAACTGGTTTGTGGAGGATGCCCGTGTGCTGAACGAAACCACCATACTCATTACCACCGGCGAGCAATATCGTCCGGACCGTGTTGTGATTAATGGCAACAAAGCAATCGTTGTGGATTATAAGTTTGGCGATAAAGAAAGTAAAACTTACATTCAGCAGGTAAAACAATATATGAATCTGATTGCTGAAATGGGCTACCAAACCAGCGGATTTGTATGCTATGTAAGTCTTGGAAAAGTGGAAGAAATATTTTAAATAACTTCAATAAATGTTCCGTTTGCTTTTCGCATCATCCCGCGAAAACTTTAAATTCCGGTGAGCCAGTTTATAACCCTTCAGGTTCAACAGTATTTGATTCTCATATTTTTGAGGAATATCAAAGTACGAACGGTTATCTTCCACCACCATATTCTGAATTTTATCCATGTCAAGACCTGCCTCCTCAATCAGAAACTCCCGAAGATTCCCTTTGGTAAAGCCCTGCGAAAATCCGATATTCATGTACAGGGTAATAGGAGCAGATGGTTGTTCCGGTTTTGGTCGGATATCCGTTTGTGTAAATTGAATGTTTAAATCCGATTGCAATGTTTTAATATCTTCCAATTCTTGATCTTTCACCAGACAGATGGAAACGCCTGATTTTCCAGCACGAGCGGTTCGTCCGCTGCGGTGCGTATAATGCTCCGATTTTTCGGGCAAATGGTAATGGATAATGTAATCCAAATCCTTTACATCGATACCTCGAGCGGCGATATCGGTTGCTACCAACAGGTTGATCCGACCGTTTTTAAATCCGCGCATAACCTTATCGCGCATTTCCTGATTCAGGTTTCCATGAAGTGCATCAGTCGAAACTTCAAAACCGGCGAGTTGTTTGGCTAGCCTTTTTGCAGCCACTTTTGTTCGGCAAAACGCGATACCACGCTGATGTTGGTGTTCCGACAAAAAAGCTTTCAGATATTCAAGTTTCTCTCCCTGACGGTAAATAAGGTATTGATGTTCAATTTTTTTGTTGATAAATTCTTCGGCATTAATCCGGATTTCAACAAAATCAGGACGCAAATAATCGCGAATAATTTGTTTCACATCGGTTGGCATGGTTGCCGTAAACAGCATCTTGACAATGTCTTTGTTGCACGATTTCAGAACTTTATCAATTTCGGTTTTGAAACCCATGTTCATCATTTCGTCGGCTTCATCCAACACCAGGTACTTTAAATTATCAAGATTCAGTGCATTGCGCTCCAGCAAATCAATCAATCTTCCGGGAGTTGCCACCACCACATGCGTTGGTCGTTTTAGTTTCAGAATCTGGTCTTCGATAGGTGCCCCGCCATAAACTGCCTCGGCAAAAACTCGTGAAAGATGTTTCGAAAAAAGAAAGAATTCACGGGCAACCTGCTGTCCTAATTCCCGGGTCGGAACCAATACTAATGCCTGTATTCCGGCAAATTTTGGGTCGATGGTTTGAAGAATCGGCAAACAGAAAGCAGCGGTTTTGCCGGTTCCTGTTTGAGCGATGGCTACTAAATCCTTCTTGTTTTGAAGGATGTGCGGAATGGCCTGAAGTTGAATAGCTGTAGGCTCGGTGATTCTGTTTTCCTCCAGTGCCTGAATAATATTGTCGTTAATTCCTAAGTCTGCAAAAGTCATTTTTTGTTGTATTATTGATATGTATAGCTAAAAAATGAGGTCTTCATGAATCACAAACAAACTAGGTTATGAACGGAAAAACATCCATTTTCGGTATGAAAATCATTTAAAATAAGTTTGGTTTCCGCTTTTTTGCTTCGTCCAAACTCAGTAAATCCGGCCTTTTTACTTGTTTGTCGCGCAATACCTGGTATTCCGCTGCAATTTGAGCTTCATAACTCACATGATTCGTCTTGCTCATCAATTGAGCAACCACGTGTGTATTGACCGATGCATCTTTTACGTAAACTACCGGCCCGCCGTAGTTTGGGGCAATCTTGACTGCCGTGTGAACTTTTGAAGTGGTGGCTCCACCAATCAGTAACGGAATAGTTAGTCCGGCTTTTTGCATTTCGGTGGCGACGTGCGCCATTTCTTCGAGCGATGGCGTAATCAATCCGCTCAATCCCACCATATCCACTTTCTCATCGATAGCTGTTTGTATAATTTTCTCGGTAGGAGTCATCACCCCCAGATCAATTACTTCAAAGTTATTGCAAGCCAATACAACTGCTACGATGTTTTTGCCAATGTCGTGAACATCGCCTTTCACGGTTGCGATGAGGAACTTTCCAGCCGAGGAACTTTGTCCGGGGACTTTCTGTTTCTCAATTTCCGGCTGAATTATAGCCACGGCTTTCTTCATGGTACGCGCTGTTTTTACAACTTGAGGCAAGAACATTTTTCCATCTCCGAATAGTTCTCCAACTATATTCATTCCGCTCATCAAGGGACCTTCGATAATCTCAATAGCCGTATCAAACTGTGTCAATGCTTCCGCCAAATCCTCTTCCAAAAATTCGCTGACTCCTTTAATTAATGCATGTTCCAAGCGACCTTGTAGTGGGAGTGAGCGCCATTCGTCCACTTTTTCCACCTTCTCGCCGGAGGCTTGTTGTTTTATTTTTTCAGCCAGTTCAATCATTCGTTCGGTGGCATCCTCGCGACGATTTAGCACAATGTCTTCCACGTGTTCAAGCAGTTCAGGGTCAATATCCTGATAAATTTGCAACATACCGGCATTCACAATTCCCATATCCATTCCCTCTTTGATGGCATAATGCAGGAATACCGAGTGAATGGCTTCACGAACCACATTATTTCCACGGAATGAGAACGAAAGATTGCTCACGCCACCACTGATTTTAGCATAGGGTAAATTCTGTTTGATCCAACGGGTAGCGTTTATAAAATCAACACCGTAGTTGTTGTGTTCCTCAATTCCGGTGGCAATGGCCAATACGTTCGGATCGAAAATAATGTCTTGTGGTGGAAATCCAATTTTATCAACTAACAGATGATAAGCCCGACTGCAAATTTGCGTTTTGCGCTCAAAACTGTCGGCTTGCCCTTTTTCGTCGAAGGCCATAACCACTACTGCTGCTCCGTAAGCACGAATTTTGCGGGCTTTGTTTAAAAATTCGTCTTCACCTTCTTTTAAGCTGATAGAATTTACTATGCATTTTCCTTGCACACATTTCAATCCGGCTTCGATCACTTCCCATTTCGAAGAATCAATCATAATGGGAACCCGCGATATTTCAGGTTCAGAAGCAATATAATTCAAGAACGTGGTCATCTCCTCCTTGGCTTCCAACATGGCATCATCCATGTTGATGTCAATAATTTGTGCCCCATCTTCCACTTGTTTACGGGCTATACTCAACGCTTCGTCATATTTTTTATCGTTTATCAAACGTAAAAACATACGGGAACCGGCCACATTGCAGCGTTCGCCAATGTTGACGAATAGGGATAAATCCTCTATCTCTAATTCTTCAAGACCTGAGAGTTCTAATTTTTTAGAAGCAAGAACAGGTTTTCTTACCTCCATATTTTCAATTAAAGCACTATAGGTGGCAATATGATCGGGTGAAGTACCGCAGCATCCTCCAATGATATTAACTAGTTTTTCATCAAAATATTCTTTTACTTGAACGGCCATTTTCTCTGGAGATTCGTCGTATTCGCCAAATTGATTGGGTAAACCGGCATTCGGATAGGCACTTATAAACCAGGGTGAATGTTCGCATATTTCCTCCAGATATGATTTTAAATCTTTGGCTCCGAACGAGCAATTCAGTCCGACTGACAAAATATTGGCATGACCAATTGAAGCCAGGAAAGCCCGAATGGTTTGACCGGATAAGGTGCGGCCGCTTTTATCGGCAACGGTGGCTGAAAGCATGATTTCAACCCGTTTGCCAAGTTCCGTCATAGCTTCCTCGGCAGCAAAAATGGCTGCTTTGGCATTTAATGTATCGAAAATTGTTTCAATCAAAAGTGCATCCACGCCTGCTTGAATCAAAGCAATGGTTTGTTCTTTATAAGCGTTGACCAGGTCGTCGAATGATACTGCCCGGTAAGCCGGGTTATTCACGTCCGGCGACATGGAAGCCGTTTTGTTAGTCGGGCCAATTGAACCGGCCACAAAGCGGGGTTTCGATGGATTCTTTTTTGTGAATTCATCTGCAGCTTTTCGGGCAAGTCTGGCTGCCTCTAGATTGATGTCGCGAACCAATTCACACATGCCGTAATCTTCCATTGAGATACGCTGCGAATTGAATGTATTGGTTTCGATAATGTCTGCACCGGCTTCAAGATACTGACAGTGAATGTTGTAAATGATGTCCGGTTGAGTCAGAACAAGCAAATCATTATTGCCTTTCTGAAGAATTTCGCAATTTGCAAAGCGTGTACCACGATAGTCAGCTTCCGTCAGTTTATGACGCTGAATCATGGTTCCCATTGCACCATCCAAAATAAGGATGCGGTTTTCGAGTGTTGTTCTTAAATTCATATATTGGGTTTTGAAATGCAAAGATAATGCTAATCAATTTATAATTTATAATTCATAATTCATAATTTGGTGTTTTGCGCAGATTATTAGCACTTTTCGTCATAATTTGCTATTGGGACTGGGTATATAGTATAAAAAACGCCGTAGAAAAAGATCCACAGCGTTTTAATTATGAATTGTGCATTATGAATTATGCATTAATAAGCCCGTGTCCGGTCATTTCTTTTGGTTGTGGAATTCCCAAAATTTGACAAATAGAAGGAGCAACATCAGCCAAAATACCGTTTTCAACTGTTGCATTTTTGTTTGCTGTTACATAAATAAATGGAACAGGATTCAATGAGTGAGCAGTGTTTGGCGAACCGTCGGCATTTTCAGCAAAGTCAGCATTTCCGTGGTCGGCAATGATAATTACTTCGTAGTCATTAGCTTTAGCTGCTTCAACAACTTCTTTCACGCAATTGTCAACCGTAGTTACCGCTTTTTGAATAGCTTCGTAAACGCCGGTGTGACCTACCATGTCGCCATTGGCAAAGTTTAATGCTACGAAATCAAATTTTTGTGTGTTCAATGCAGCAACCAATTTGTCGGCTACTTCCGGCGCACTCATTTCGGGTTGAAGATCGTAAGTTGCCACTTTTGGAGAAGCAACCAAGATACGTTCTTCGCCTTCGAATTCGCTTTCGCGACCGCCAGAGAAAAAGAATGTTACGTGTGCAAATTTTTCTGTTTCAGCAATGCGCAATTGTTTCAATCCAAGGCTTGAAACGTATTCGCCAAGCGTGTTCTGAACATTGTCCTTGTCGAACAAAATGTGCAGACCTTTGTAGCTTGAGTCGTAAGGAGTCATGCAGTAATATTCCAATGGAATGGTAGTCATTCCTTCTTCAGGCATATTGGTTTGAGTCAAAACAACAGTCAATTCTTTTGCGCGGTCGTTGCGGTAGTTGAAGAAAATAACCACGTCGCCTGCTTCGATTGTTGCCAATGGTTTCCCGGCTGCATCAACAGCAACGATTGGATTTACAAATTCATCGGTTACACCTGCATCGTAAGAAGCTTGCATAGCTGCTATCACATCGGTAGTTGCTTCACCAACGCCGTTCACCATTAAATCGTACGATTTTTTTACACGATCCCAACGTTTGTCGCGGTCCATGGCGTAGTAACGACCAATGATGGATGCAATTTTAGTATCAGTAGCTGCTGTGTGTGCTGCCAATTGTTCGATAAAACCTTTTCCACTGCGTGGGTCTGTATCGCGACCGTCCATAAAGCAATGAACGAATGCATCAGAAATGCCGTATTCTTTGGCAATGTCCAATAATTTGAACAAATGATCCAATGAGCTGTGTACACCACCATCGGAAACTAATCCTAAGAAATGGATTTTCTTTTTATTGTCGTGGGCATACGAATAGGCGTTGATAATTTCAGGATTTTGCAAGATACTGTTGTCGCGGCAAGCGATGTTAATTTTTACCAAATCCTGGTAAACAACGCGTCCTGCACCGATATTCAGGTGACCCACTTCAGAGTTACCCATTTGACCTTCGGGAAGACCAACGTCTTCGCCCGAAGCTAAAAGTTGAGAGTTTGGATAATTAGCAACCAACGAATCGATGTAAGGCGTTGGTGTGCTGTAGATAACGTTTGAATGGTTTTTGCTTCCAATTCCCCAACCATCCAAAATCATAAGTAATGCTTTTTTGCTCATATTATTTGATAATTTATTGATTTATACCGACACTAATACCTTGTTATTTGAAGGTGCAAAAGTACTTATTTTTTGCCGTTTTTCAATTGGTTACAATTGCTTTTTTGCTAACTTTTTAAATCTTCAAATTTCTTCTATCTTTGTGGTCTTTAAAAATTTGACTCTATGTTTGTTGTTCTTTGTTTTATGCTTGCCGGAATTGCCGTTGGTTTCCTTTTTCGTCGTTGGAAAATACGTTTCATTCATGGATTAATTCTAACGCTTATCTGGTTGTTATTGTTTTTGTTGGGCTTGGAAATCGGCTCCAACGAATCGGTAGTAAGTCAATTCCCCCGATTGGGTTTGCAAGCATTTCTGCTTGCAACAGGTGGAACAGTCGGGAGTGTGCTTGCAGCGTGGGGTTTATGGTTAGTTGCAAATAAAAAATCAGCCAACGAATGAAAGGAAGTCTAATCATATTATCGTTTTTTGCTACTGGATTGCTTTTGGGGGTGATGCGATGGTTGCCGCCGCAGTTGCTCAGTCACAATGCCGGTTTTTATGTGCTTTGTGCTTTGATGTTTGCGGTTGGAGTGAGTATTGGTCACGATCCATCTTCGCTTCGTCAGTTTAAAAACATCCAACCACGCATTCTTCTTTTACCGTTTCTGACCATTCTCGGAACATGGTTAGGAGTTTTGGTAGTAAGTTTTTTTATTAAAAACCGAAGTTTGACCGATTGCCTTGCCGTTGGTTCGGGTTTCGGGTACTATTCGCTGTCGAGCATCTTGATCACTCAGTGTAAAGGCATTGAACTTGGCACGATAGCTCTACTGGCAAATGTTATGCGTGAAATTCTGACGTTAACTTTAGCACCGTGGATGGTAAAATACTTTGGAAAACTGGCTCCCATCTCGGCTGGAGGAGCCACAACCATGGACACAACTTTGCCCATCATCACCCGGTATTCCGGACAGAATTATGCCATTGTATCTGTCTATCATGGCATTGTGGTTGATTTTACCGTTCCTTTCTTGGTGACGATGTTCTGCAGTTTGTGAAATTGGCGGAATAAACCTTGATTTTCCCAATTAAAAACTGACAATGGTAAAATAATTTCGTACTTTTGCACATTATAAACAGCAGTTAAAATAACTTTTTTCGTTTAAATTTGAAAGATTTTTTTTGAATTATTTCAATGAATTGTTATCTGTAACATTTTGTTTATCAGTCTAATATTAATTGTTGATGTATGAAAATAATTATAGTCGGTACGGCGTTTCCTTATCGTGGCGGATTGGCAGCCTACAATGAGCGATTGGCTCGTGAATATGTGAAGCAAGGTCATGAGGTTGAAATCATTACTTTTACACTTCAGTATCCGGCATTACTTTTCCCTGGCAAATCGCAATACTCGCCGGAATCAGCTCCCAAAGACTTGAAAATTAATCGGATGGTTCATTCAATGAATCCGTTGAATTGGATAAAAGTGGGTAAAGCAATCAAGAAGAAATCGCCGGATATGCTTATTTTCTGCTACTGGATGGCATTTATAGCTCCGTGCTTTGGTACAATTGCCCGTTTTGCCAAAACCCCAAAAACTAAAATTGTGGGCATGATTCACAACATGATTCCGCACGAACCAAGTATTTTGGATAAATTGTTTCCTAAATACTTCGTTAAATCAATGGATGGTTTTGTGACCATGGCCGAATCTGTCGTTAACGATATTAAGCAGTTTGACACGCAAAATAAACCCAAGGTTGTTTCTCCTCACCCCATTTACGACCATTACGGCGAAGCTTTGACAAAAAAAGAAGCTTCCATGAAACTGGGTTTATATGATCAGAATCAATATATTTTGTTCTTTGGCTTTATTCGTCATTACAAAGGATTAGATTTGCTGTTGGAAGCATTTGCGGATGAGCGTTTGCGAAAATTCCCTGTCAAACTGATTGTGGCCGGCGAGTTTTATGAAAACCCGCAACCTTATCTCGAACAAATTATCCGGTTGAAACTGGATAATTTCGTGGAATTGCGTACCGGATTCATACCCGATAATGAGGTTCGAAACTATTTCAGTTTGGCCGATTTGGTGGCACAGCCTTACCGAACCGCCACTCAAAGCGGTGTAAGCCAGATTGCTTATCATTTTGAAAAACCTATGTTGGTAACCAATGTGGGAGGACTAGCCGAGATTATCCCCAACGGAAAGGTGGGTTATGTGATTGATGTAGAACCAAAACAAATTGCTGATTCGCTTGTTGATTTCTTCGAAAACAGCCGTAGTGCAAAAATGGTTGAAAATATTAAACTCGAAAAACAAAAATTTGCCTGGTCGCGCATGACGGCTGCGATTGATGGATTATTTGAGTAAAAACCCCTGACCTTCATCGGCTGACGGATAAACTCTAAAGGGGAATAAAAATTAAAATTGTAACTAGTTAAAAACCAATAACACTAACCAATTTCCCCTTTAGGGGGTAGGGGTAGTTTTTATATACAGTATGAGCTCAGACATAGTAGAAACCCCGATGATGAAACAGTTCAACGAGATTAAAGCAAAGCATCCCGATGCCATTTTGCTTTTCCGTTGCGGCGATTTCTACGAAACTTTTTCAACCGACGCCATTCAAGCTTCTCAAATACTCGGAATAACGTTGACCAAACGTGCCAACGGTGCCGGAAAAACCATCGAACTGGCAGGTTTTCCGCATCACGCGCTGGATACCTACCTTCCAAAATTAGTTCGCGCCGGACGGCGTGTGGCTATTTGCGATCAGCTGGAAGACCCAAAACTGACAAAAAAAATTGTAAAACGCGGGGTTACCGAATTGGTTACACCCGGTGTTTCATACAGCGATACCACGCTCAATCATAAAGAAAACAACTTCTTAGCTAGTGTTTATATAAACAAAAATCAAGTCGGTGTTTCGTTTCTCGATATTTCGACCGGCGAATTTTTGGTAGCTGAAGGTACCGGCGAATACATTGATAAATTGCTGAATAGTTTCGGCCCGAAGGAAGTGCTTTTCGACCGGGGAAAACGGAAGGATTTTGAACAACTTTTCGGAACCAAGTTCTTTACTTATGCACTTGAAGACTGGGCTTTTACGCCCGATTCAGCCAACGAACGTCTCCTTAAACATTTTGAAACCAAGAATCTGAAAGGATTCGGAGTTGAAAACTTGCCAAACGGCGTGGTGGCTGCCGGAGCTATTCTGCATTACCTCGACCAGACTCACCATCAGCAAACCGGACATATCACCCAGTTGTCGCGCATTGAGGAAGAGCGTTTCGTGTGGCTCGACCGCTTCACTGTGCGAAACTTAGAACTTTACGGCTCGCAAAACGAAAATGCCCGGACATTGCTCGATGTGTTGGATAAAACTATTAGCCCAATGGGTGCCCGTATGCTCAAACGTTGGATTGCTTTTCCGCTGAAAGACGTGAAGCCCATCAACGAGCGACTTAGCGTGGTGGAGCATTTTTTTAAAAACAAAGAACTCAGGCAATTGCTTGAACAGAATATCGCATTGATTGGCGATTTGGAACGCATAATTTCCAAAGTGGCGGTTGGAAGGATTAATCCACGGGAAGTGGTGCAACTCAAAGTGGCGTTGAAAGCCATTGAGCCGATAAAGCAAGCTTGTTCGGAAAGTGATAATCTAACATTGAAAAAAATTGCCGACCAGCTCAATGCCTGCGCCGTTATTTCGGATAAAATTGAAAAAGAAATCAGCAACGATCCGCCTGTAATGATAAACCGGGGCGGTGTAATTCGCCAGGGCGTGGATGCTGATCTGGATGAATTGCGACAGCTGGCGTTTTCAGGAAAGGATTTTTTGCAACAAATTCAGGAGCGCGAGAGCGAAGCCACCGGCATTCCAAGCTTGAAAATAAGTTTCAATAATGTTTTCGGGTATTACATCGAAGTGCGGAATATGCACAAAGACAAAGTGCCCGAAACCTGGATTCGGAAACAGACATTAGTAAGTGCCGAGCGGTATATCACTCAGGAATTAAAGGTTTACGAAGAAAAAATTCTGGGAGCCGAAGAAAAAATTCTGGCTATCGAAACCCGACTTTTCGGCGAACTTGTTTTGAGTTTGGTGGATTATATCACAGCCATCCAGTTGGATTCCAATTTGATAGCTCAACTCGATTGTTTGCTTTCTTTCACTAAAGTTTCAGCCGAAAATAAATATGTTCGTCCTGAAATCACCGATACCAATGTGCTGGATATAAAGCAGGGACGCCATCCGGTCATTGAAAAGCAATTGCCCATTGGCGAAACATACATTGCCAACGATGTTTATCTGGATAATGAATCGCAACAAATTATTATCATCACCGGTCCGAATATGTCCGGTAAATCGGCTTTGCTTAGGCAAACAGCACTGATTACGTTGATGGCTCAGATTGGTTGTTTTGTGCCGGTTGAAAGTGCTAAAATTGGGGTGGTGGATAAGATTTTTACCCGTGTCGGGGCCAGTGATAATATCTCGCAGGGCGAATCGACTTTCATGGTGGAAATGAACGAAGCTGCCAGTATTTTGAACAACCTTTCAAATCGCAGCCTGATTCTGTTTGATGAACTCGGCCGAGGAACCAGTACTTACGATGGTATTTCTATAGCCTGGGCCATTGTGGAATATATTCATGAACATGGCAGCTGCAAAGCCAAAACCCTTTTTGCAACGCATTATCATGAATTGAACGAAATGGAAAAATCGTTCCATCGAATCAAAAACTACAATGTGTCGGTAAAAGAAGTGGATAAAAAAGTGATTTTCCTCCGTAAATTAGTTCGGGGTGGAAGTGAGCACAGTTTCGGTATCCATGTGGCCAAAATGGCTGGAATGCCTCAAAGTATTGTGAAACGGTCGGAGCAAATTCTAAAACAACTGGAAACCGATAACCGTCAGTCGGGCGTTTCAAAACCGATTGGCGAAATTGCCGAACAGCGAGAAGGCTTCCAACTCAGTATTTTCCAGCTCGATGATCCGGTGTTGGAGCAAATCCGTGACGAAATCAAAAACTTAGATATAAATAATCTGACTCCGGTGGAAGCTCTGAATAAACTGAATGAGGTAAAACGCATTATTACAGGAAAATAACCTGTCAAAATGAGAAGTTCAGACTGATACGAACGCCGCTTTTGTCAATGTTGGGGTGGTCGAGGTAAGTTAAACGCCACACATAGTCAATCCGAAGAAAATTAAATATATTTTCAACACCTACGCCTGCTTCCATGTACGGGTCTTTTCCCATTTTGAAGGATTCGGTCGGAAGTTGAAATAATCCGGTGCTTTGCGTCGGATTATTTTTTTCGCTTAAGCTCCCATAAAGTCCACGGAACGATACGATTTCGCGAAGTTTCAATTTCTTGAGCAACGGAATCCGGTTCAGAATCAGTCCGTTTATGTTGTAATTCAAATCCCACGAAAGGTACTGGTCGTTAATAAACTCAAGCGCATTCATCATGGGGTATGATTCGTACTGAATGGTGTACGACAAATTGGCGTTGGGAATAATAAGCATTGGAAACGGATTTTTTGTCCAGACTTTTCCGGCATTCAGAATCACATTGGCATTGCCGTAGGCCGAAAACCAGAATCGTTTTTGAAATCCTAATTCGGTAAAACAGTAATCGAAATCAGAGCCTAACATGCCTTTCAATGCCAGATTTTGCTGAAGACTGAAAACAGGAGCATTGCGCGAAATGGGTCGGCGACTTCCGATGGACTGATAAATTTTCTCTCCTGGGGCGTAACGCAATTTTAACTGAATTTCGCCCATAGAATAAGACTGAATGGGTTGCCCCGAAGTATTGTCGGCGAACGGAACATATTGAGTAATAGCAAATTCCGTTCGATACCTCAGTGTAGTTCCCAACGAAAGTTGCGAATAAAAATCGCGGTTATAACTCAACTCAATTTTTCGCTGATAAGTCATTTTGCTATCGGGCTGCCTTTTCATGGATAGGAAGAAGTTGTCTGGCGGGGAGTACCGATATTGCTGACCCAACCGATTTAAATCATAACTGGTTGCCAGCTTAATTGAATTGATAGGATACTCGTTTGCAATTTCTTTTTTCTTATTGAATGAATATTCAATTTCAGCATTGTACTTGAGAATGTGATCTTTAGTTCCATACGCCAAAAATCCTTTAGCAAACAACTGGTCGTTGAGGTTGGCCGTTGTTAGACCTCCCGCTCGTAGTCTGACACCTTCTACTGAATTAGTACTAACCGAACTATACATTGGACCGAGTGTGAATAGATTTTTTGTTGAAGATGTCGGGATATAGCCTACCACCAAAGCCGAAAATACTTTTTCGGAATAATAATAAAGAGGATTCTTGCGCAATTGATGAAGCATTTTATCCACCGAATTTTCTTTGTTCAGCGTGGTGTCCGTGCGGCTTTCTTTCCAGTATGTCTCCGGTTTTTTTTCGGCATCATCTTCTTTAATTGTACTTCCGATTTGGTTGAATACAGATAAATTAGCCGGTTTTTCGAACGAATGTTTGCTGTACGTACTGGTTCGGCGCGCATACAGTGCATCCGATTTAGGATTTAGTGCAAATTCAACGGTAATGTCGTCCTTGGTCATTAGCCTTGTACCATCGGGTGCCCGTTCAAATTCCTGATCAATAGCTAATTTCTGAACAAAATTCAGATTGATATTCTTTGGAATGCCTAATTTTACTTTTTTGATAAAGTTCGTGGAGTCGAGTGTAACGTAAATATGCCCTGTGAATCCGGTTGATTCTGATAAAAATGGTACAAACCCTAAATTCATGCATTCATCGCCGGCAATTTTGACGGTATCAATCAGGTAATATTTGTAGAAATCGGGCCCTCCGGTCGATAGCGGGCTGACAAATTGCTTGAGGAACAGCGAAATATCATTGTCATAAATATTGACATTTTTGAAAATTTCATTCAGAAAATCTTCCACTCCTTCGTCTGATAACATTTCGTCAATTCCCGAGCTTTTTCGGGCTTTAATGATTTGTTTCTCATCTCTAGGCGAGTTTTGAAAGTAATAACTTTCAATCATTTCCTTACTCGAAAACGGCAAAATGGGTTTGCCGGAAATACTCGATGTATCAACGTAATTAATCAGAAAATCAAACCGTTTCAGCAGATTTTTATGTTTGTCTTTCTGGAAATTATTTAGTGCCAGACTGATTTTTTCGTATTTTTCATAACTGTAAAATTCCTTGTTCAGCGGGCTGTATTTGTTTTTAGAATCAATTACTTTTTTTACAAAGAAAACGGCCGGATTATCTTTCTTTTTGTATTTTATGCCTTTTGACCGGACTACTATTTCAGACATTTGTTTGGATGTAGGTGAAAGTCGGATTGACAATGCAGCTTCTTTTTCTCCAGGAGGTTTTAATGTTTTTTCTTTGTATCCTAAGGATCTTATTATAAGAATGTGGTTGGTGTGGAGTATTTTTAAGGAGAACTTACCTGCATTGTCAGTTACTGTTCCGATAGATGTTCCTTTCAGAAAAACGGAAACAAATGGTAATGGTTCATTACTAATGGAATCAGTGACTAAACCTCTGATTATATGTTGAGAAAACACATTATCAGTGGTGGAGATAAATAACGAAAAAAACAGAATAAAAATGAATCGGCTTTTAAAAGTCATACGTGGTTGTTTCCATTTTGTGCCAAAGATAGAAAAATAATGATACAACAATACAAAACAATATTTATTTATCAATCTAAATTATAGATTATTCCTATGAGGTTTTGGATTTCCGACTTAAATTTCTGCTTAACGTCTTTTTTTGTTATCTTTGCATTCCGTTTTTTAAACCAAAAGTAAAATGTATTTTATTGAAAAAGAGATATGTTTAAATGCTTTTGCAGAGAAATGGTTTTTATGAATTATGCATTATCAATTGTGAATTAATTTTTATGGAACTCGCAAGTAAATACAATCCCACTGACATCGAATCGAAATGGTATCAATATTGGCTAGACAATGGTTTTTTTAGTTCAAAACCTGATGGTCGCGAACCTTATACGATTGTCATTCCGCCGCCAAATGTAACCGGTGTGTTGCACATGGGGCACATGCTCAACAATACCATTCAGGATGTGTTGGTTCGTCGGGCGCGTATGCAAGGCAAAAATGCTTGTTGGGTTCCCGGAACCGATCACGCTTCTATTGCTACCGAAGCCAAAGTGGTAGGCAAACTTGCTGCCGAAGGAATCAAGAAAACCGACCTGACCCGCGAAGAATTCTTGAGTCATGCCTGGGACTGGACACACAAACACGGTGGAATTATTCTGGAACAGTTGAAAAAACTGGGCGCTTCGTGCGACTGGGATCGTACGGCTTTCACCATGGACGAACCACGTTCCGAAAGTGTATTGAAAGTGTTTGCCGATTTATACGAAAAAGGTCTGATTTACCGCGGTGTGCGCATGGTAAACTGGGATCCAAAAGCGTTGACAGCACTGTCGGACGAAGAAGTAATTTTTAAAGAACAACAAGGTAAATTGTTTTACCTGCGTTATAAAATTGAAGGCGAAGATGGTTATGCTGTCGTGGCAACTACCCGTCCGGAAACTATCATGGGCGATACCGCTATGTGTATCAACCCGAACGACCCGAAAAATGCACATTTGAAAGGTAAAAAGGTAATTGTGCCGCTGATTAATCGCGTTATTCCGGTAATTGAGGACGATTATGTGGATATTGAATTTGGAACAGGTTGCCTGAAAGTAACTCCGGCGCACGATGTGAACGACTACATGTTGGGCGAAAAATACAATTTGCCTTCCATCGATATTTTCAATGATAACGGAACTTTGAACGAAAATGGTGCGCAATATGCAGGACTCGATCGTTTTGATGTTCGCAAACAAATAGAAAAAGATCTTGAAGCGGCGGGCTTGCTTGAAAAAGTGGAGCCATACACCAATAAGGTTGGGTTCTCAGAACGTACCGACGCGGTTATCGAACCAAAGCTTTCGATGCAATGGTTTATGAAAATGGAAGAGTTGGCAAAACCAGCCCTAAATGCTGTAATGAACGACGATATTCAGCTTTATCCGGCCAAATTTAAAAATACCTACCGTCACTGGATGGAAAACGTGAAAGACTGGTGTATTTCGCGTCAACTTTGGTGGGGACATCGCATACCTGCTTATTTCTTACCACAAGGCGGATTTGTAGTGGCTTTATCAAAAGAAGAAGCTTACCAAAAAGCATTGGTCATTGTCAACTATCCATTATCCATTGACGACCTACGTCAGGATGAAGATTGTTTGGACACCTGGTTCTCGTCGTGGTTGTGGCCTATTTCGGTTTTCGATGGTATCAACAATCCTGAAAATGAGGAAATAAAATACTACTATCCAACCAATGATTTGGTGACTGCTCCTGAAATTTTGTTTTTCTGGGTGGCACGTATGATCATTGCCGGATACGAATACCGAGGCGAAATGCCGTTCAAAAATGTATATCTGACCGGTATCGTTCGCGATAAACTGGGTCGTAAGATGTCGAAATCGCTGGGTAACTCGCCCGACCCGTTGGATTTGATTGCACTATATGGTGCTGATGCGGTACGTCTGGGTATGTTGCTGACTTCGCCTGCCGGAAACGATTTGCCTTATGACGATAGCCTTTGCGAACAAGGTCGTAACTTCAACAATAAAATCTGGAATGCTTTCCGTCTGGTAAAAGGTTGGGAAGTGGCCGATATCGAGCAACCGGAATCGGCACGCATGGCTGTGAAATGGTTCGACGCACAATTGAACAAAACATTGCTAGAAATTGAAGATTTATTCTCAAAATATCGTTTGTCTGAAGCCTTAATGGCGGTTTATAAATTGTTCTGGGATGAATTTTCGTCATGGTATCTGGAAATGGCCAAGCCAGCTTACCAAAAACCAATCGATCGTACAACCTACGAAGCTACGCTTGGTTTCTTCGATTCGTTGTTGAAAGTATTGCATCCGTTTATGCCATTTATCACTGAGGAACTTTGGCAAGCGCTGGAAGACCGCAAAGACGGCGAAAGCATTATGGTGGCATTGCAACCAAAAGCTACCGAAGTTGACGAAAAATTGATTGCCGAGTTTGAATATGCAAAGGAAATTATTGCCGGAATCCGTACTGTGCGTTTGCAGAAAAACATTCCAAACAAAGAAAGTTTGAGTTTGCAGATAATACCTAGTGAGGCCGTCACTGAAAGTGACAGTCTCACTCAGTTCAACGCTGTGGTGGCTAAATTGGGTAATCTGGAAACAATTGAGAATGTGACCGACAAAGCAGCCGGTTCTATTTCATTTCTTGTTGGTACAACTGAATTTTCCATTCCGATGGGCAGCTTGATTAATGCAGAAGAGGAAATTGCCAAGATGGAAGCTGAAATCAAATACTTCGAAGGATTTATTGATTCGGTTATGAAAAAACTTGGCAATGAACGCTTTGTGGCAAATGCCAAACCAGAAGTGGTAGAAGCCGAACGCAAGAAAAAAGCGGACGCTGAAAGTAAAATTGCTTCATTGAAAGAAGGAATTGAAGCGTTGAAGAAATAGTTTATTTGAACGCGAGTTACGCAAATTCACACAAATAAAAGAGAGCCAACTTAGAAAATAGTTCTATGTTGGCTCTCTTTTTTACCTTTTCCACGGCTTCCAGATAAAGCTTCCCAATGCTACAATTACAATTAATCCGGTCAGAATAAATGCCCAGATGTTTGCTTTGCGGGATTGGGCTTCGAGGATGTAATCATCCGGAATTAACCGCTGGGGAGTTAGCTTCCAGGTGAGCGTTTCTCCATCTACGACCGCATTGTTTGCTTGAATAATATCCCCCGGCAAACAAAGTTTATAGTTAATTGCTTGAGAGAAAAAGAATGCAAACCTCAGGTTCGTATCTTCATCATATTTCTTTAGCGGACTATTTTCCTTTGCCGATAACGTTGAAAAAACGTTGGTTTTGAAGAAGGTATTCAATGTTTTTATGATGTCAAAATCCATTGAACTATTAATTTTTGAATTGAAAATGGAGTCGTTTAATGTTCGTAACTTTTCCTTTGTAACCGGTTTTTGAGTCAGGTTATCATAGTTTTTCAATACAACTTTAAACTCTTCATTCCATAAATTCCGAACAACCCACTTGTTGTAGTTGTCCTCAATCTGACCAACATACTCCCGAATTTCAAGCCCATTCATCCCTTTTGTTATTTCAGGCTTGCCCGTGAACCAAAATTGAGCTTCTTCTTTGGTCATGTATTTTTCAATAGGGATATCAAAATCTAGTTTTAATTTTTTGTAGGTTTCCTTGTATGTGTAGTACGTGTAAAACCATCTGAATTTTTTCTCCAAACGGTGTTTTACCGTTACTTTGCCCCAATCGTTGGCATTTTTCAATCGAAATTGACTGTCCAGATCTTCCACCGACTGGTAGTTTCGGCGGATACGAACCACGATGTTTTCCTTCGACTTCTGGCTCTTGTTCTTAATGGAATCAAACGTTGCTTTTGAAAGCGGGAAATCGGTTCTAGGTTTTGAATCGCCGAGCGTCCAACTGATTTGCCAATTGGAATCAATAAAAACAGGGAACGGATTGTGTTTTTCAGATTTATCGCCCATAAGAAACAGCGAATCAGGTGTATCGGAAAACTCACGATAACACGATCCGTCCGGATTGATGCCCGTCAGCATATTAATCGGTTTTGGGGTGCATGACGGTACAAGCAGAATGATTGCAAGAAGCAAAATAGAACGAACAATTGGTTTCATAATATTAATTTCTTAGTTGGTGGTAAAACGATTGAAAGCGCTGATTTTTAATTGAGTTTGTTTTACTGCGACATAGATAAACGTCCAATACACTTTTTTCTTTTGAATTTGCCTTAGTCAGGCATTCGGAATGGACTTCGATCTTTAGCTCCGCCACTTTTGCAGTCGAGCTACTTGTGTTAAGCTCTGTGCTGTTGGTTTGTTGGAAGAAAAATAGCCCCAGTAAAAAAACAGCTGCCGAACTCGAAATCGTCCGAATGATTAGCAGGTACGACGGTGTTTGTCTTTTGTTTTTTGGAGTAATTCGCTCCATGATGCTGTCGGTTAGCATTTCGGTATCCTTTATTTCCGGTTTTTGCCGTTTCAGATTATTTATCGCAATGTTTAATGTATTGTCGTTGATTTCCATAACTTAATATTTTTCAAGTTTTTGACGAATGGTTTGTCGAGCCAGAAAAAGATTGCTTTTGATTTTTTTAGCCGAAAGACCGGTTATTTCTTCTATTTCAGCCACTTCCAATTCTTCCAGATCGCGTAAAGTGAATACTATCTTTTGCTTGGGAGTCAGACTGTTCGTCAGTGCTAAAATGAGACTACCCAACTCTGAATTCAGAAGTTTTTGATCTGCATTTTCCGATGTCGCAACGTCGTACAGGTTTTTGTCGATTGCCTCCGCCTGAAAACGACGTTTCTTTGATTTAAGTTTGTCTAAGCAAAGATGAGCAGCTATGGAATATATCCAGGTGCTGAATTTTTTCTCCGGGTCAAATCCCGAAAGGTTCAACCATACTTTAATAAATGTTTCCTGAACAATGTCTTTGGCTTCTTCTTCGTTGCACATAATCCTGAATGCTAATGAATAAACCAAGGATTGATGGGTCTCGACAATGATTCGAAACGACTTTGGGTCGTTTTGCTTGCTTTGTTCAATCAATTCGTTCAATGTCGGTTTGTTCATTTTTAGTCCAGGGTCAAATTTTGTGTTCTATTAATGATACGACAAAAGTAACGATTGGTCGAATTGGATTTACAGTTTTTAGAAATTAAATTGAATTCTCTTTATTGATTTGCCCGTTCAGGCGGAAAACTCTAACTTTGCAACTTAAATTTTAAAAAAGAATTATCATGACACCATCATACAAAGATCTCACACTTGCTACCTGCGATATTGCCCGTGCTGTCGGGCGGTTTATGGCCAGAGAGCGAAAAACGTTTAACGACAGTAAGGTAGAAAATAAGGGCTTACACGATTTGGTAAGCTATGTGGATAAAGAGTCGGAAAAGCAAATTATCGAACAGCTTTCCGTGCTATTGCCCGAATCGGGCTTTATTGCCGAAGAAGGAACCAACACCAAACGTGGCGAACGATTCAACTGGGTCATCGATCCGTTGGACGGAACGACCAATTTTGTTCAGGGTGTTCCCGTTTATGCCGTTAGCATTGCGTTGCTCGATGGCGAGGAGCTGGTGCTGGGAGTCGTTTTTGAAGTGGGACGCAGCGAGTGTTTTTATGCCTGGAAAGGCGGTGGAGCCTATCTGAACGGAGAGCCTATCGGTGTTTCCAGTCGGGATAATATCAGCGATGCCTTGCTGGCAACGGGTTTCCCATATTCCAATTTCGAGCAGTTGAATGAATATATTGCTGTATTGAAATGGGCCATGGTAGCAGCGCGGGGCATGCGCCGCATGGGTTCGGCAGCCGTGGATTTGTCGTACGTGGCATGTGGCAGGTTCGATGCTTTTTGGGAATACGATCTGAAATCGTGGGACGTGGCAGCCGGAGCGTTGATTTTAATGGAAGCCGGTGGGAAGGTAACCAATTTCTCCGGCGGTAAGGATTATTTGTTCGAGAAAGAAATTGTTGCTTCCAATACCTTGCTTCACTCGGTGTTGCAATCAAAGGTGGCTGAACTTATGAAATAAAACGATAGAAAATATGCTTATCAACGAAAGAGATACCCGCACGGAACGACTGCTGCAAGTGGCTGACGAAATGATGACTGCCGCCCGCACAGCACCCAAGGGCAAAGGATTTGATATTATTGAAGTGATGCTGGCAACTGGAGAAACGATTCGTCAACTTTCAGATGCTATGTTGCAATACAGTGAAAAAACCGGATTGAAATTTATTACCCGCGATGCACTCAATATTCTTCATGCCGAAGCCATTGTGCTGATTGGAACCAAACAACAGTTTCATAGTCTGAACTGTGGTTATTGCGGATTCGAGTCGTGTGCGGAAAAGTCGAAATTTCCGGAAGTTCCCTGTTCCATTAATTCGGTGGATGTAGGTATTGCTTTGGGTTCGGCATGCTCGGTAGCTGCCGATCGGCGTGTGGATAGCCGGATTATGTTTTCGGTTGGACGGGTAGCACAGGAACTGGAGATGATGCCCGGATGCAGTAATATTTACGGAATTCCAATCAGTTGCTCATCGAAAAGCCCGTTCTTTGACCGGATTTCGACTGCTCCGACTAAATAACTTCTTCCAGGTAACTTCTGGTAAATTCCACGAAATCACTGATTTTAGAGGGATTCGATTCAAATACGTTTCCGACAACCACTAAATCTGCGCCGGCTTCAAACGCATTTTTGAGTTGTTCCACGGTTTTAATACCTCCGCCAACAATAAGCGGAATACATAATCCGATTTTTACGGCTTCAATCATTTCAGCAGGAACCGGGAACAACGCCCCGCTGCCTGCTTCCAGATAAATCAATTTCATACCGAGCAATTCGGCTGCAACAGAAGTGGAAAGCGCAATTTCGTTTTTGTCGCGCGGAATGGGGCGGGAGTTGCTGATGTATTCTACCGAGCTAGGTTTTCCACCATCAATCAGCAAGTATCCGGTTGGGATAACTTCTATTTCCGATTTTTTAATGGCAATGGATGATGTAATATGTTGTCCGATAAGAAATTCGGCATTCCTGCCCGAAAGCAACGAAAGATACAAAAGTGCATCGGCTTTGGTGCTGAATTGCGAAGCATTGCCCGGGAAAAGAATGACATGAGCTTTTGTTTCTTCCTTCAAAAGCTCTATCAACGAGTCGGTTGATGAAAGAGTATGGCTTCCGCCGACAAAAATAAAATCAGGGACATTCGATTTCAGAGCGGCAACCGTACTTGCCAGCAAGCTTCCGCGACATTGGTCGGGGTCAAGCAAAACCGCAATCATTTTGCGACCTTCTTCGCTGTTTTGCTGTATCTTTTCGTAAATGCTATTCATTTCTTGGGTTATTATTTTGAAATACAATAAGTCAGAACAAAATCTTGATTTTGAAAGTATTGTATTTTATATTGATTTTTAGTGGGAATATGTTCGCCGGTAAATGTACCTGTTTCTTTTACTTCAAACGGATAAATACGAAGCTGCTTCGCAAAGTCAACGGCTTCCATGCCTATGATTTTGTACAATGCCTCTTTAGCCGACCAAGCCAGCATTAACAGGTTAAGATGTTCCCCATTCGACAGCTCCTTTTGTTCCGTTTCGCTCAAAAATCGTTTGTAAAGCTTCTTCATTTTCTCAGTTGGGACTTCAATGTCAATCCCAACGCTTCGGGTTGGATGAGCTATCACGGCAATCCAATTCGCACTGTGCGAGATACTTATTTGAAAGCTTTCATCCGAAAGAGTCGGTTTGCCATCCGTATCATAAATAATTATTTTTTCTGAACCAAGCATTTTCTTCATTGTCACCCGAACGGCCAGATACTCCGATTTTCGTTTTTCGGAAACAATCCTGGAAAATTCTTCAATATTTACAAAATCAAGCTGCTTATACAGCTCATCAATGCTTTCCGTAAGTTCGAAAATGAGCAGTTGAGCATCTTCATACATGATTGTACTTGTGAAATCCTGTTTCATTTTTTCCACTGAAAGCTTTCCATCATGTGCATAATGTCTTCACGAACGTATTCCGACATAGGTGCAATTGAATCTTTGTTCGGTATATTGTTGAAATACAGTGCACCCCGAAAAAAATTCTTCAAACTATCGGTCATTACAAATTGTACTGAAGAAGCTGTATTTCCTTTCAAGTCGTACAATATGCCATATGCCTTTTTATCATATTGGATAAATGGCCTTTCGGTGATTACATCGGCACGGATCGTGTGTTTGTACACAATTTTGCGCGTATCCTCCAGTAGCTCGGTTAAGTTGCCGTTCACTGATTTGTAGCTGCAATAAATCGTGGCGTTCAGTTGGGGATAGATAATATCGACCCAATATTTTCCATCCTTTGATTCGCTGCTTGCAAGCACCGCATTTTTAGGAATTTCAAATGTGTATGGCAAATTCAGTGTATCAACCAGTCGATAGGAATGGGGAGGTAAATCAACCCGATAGTACCCATAAGGTTTCGGAAATGAAGCTTTACCACACGAATGAAATAAGCCAATAATTATCAATAAAATATAAACCCTAAATAATCTCATCGTCAATTCTTTATCATGCTTTAATGCTTCAAATTTGGTTTGATTTCTCAAAATCATCTTTGATGTACAGTTTTACTTTTTTAATGCGGCGATTATCAACAGCCAGAATTTCAAAAACATAACGACCAAAATCAATACGTTCGTTTTTGGTGGGAATTTCACCTTTTAGTTCCAGGATTAGTCCGGCAAGAGTTTCCACTTCTTTAGTTTCCTTCAAGAAATCATCTTCTTCAATTTCGGCAATTTTAAAAAAATCATTCAACTGAATTTTGGCTTCAAAGATGAAAGTGTGATTATCAATTTTGGTGAATAGTTGTTTTTCTTCATCGTATTCGTCGCTGATATCGCCTACAATTTCCTCCAGAATGTCTTCGAGCGAAATCAGTCCTGAAATTCCTCCGTATTCGTCCACCACCAATGCCATGTGAATGTGATTCTCCTGAAATTCTATCAGTAAGTCGTTGATTTTCTTAGTTTCGGGTATGTAATACGCTTGGCGCATTAGGCTTTGCCAGCGGAAGGTGATTGGTTTGTCGAGATGGGGTAACAGGTCTTTGCTGTAAATCAGACCTTTGATATTATCCCGGTTTCCGGCATAGACCGGTATGCGTGAGTACCCCGATTCAATAATGATATCCAGCAATTGCTTGTAATTGGATTTAACGTCCACCACCACCATATCCACCCGAGATGTCATAATGTCATTTACCTCAATATTCCCGAATTTAATAATTCCTTCGAGTATTTCGGTATCTTCATCTTTGTTGTTGGAAGTCAGTTCCAGGGCTTGCGACAATTCGTCCATTGATATGTTGGAGCGATTGTGGCGGGTAAGCCGGTTGTTGACTATTGACGTGGAATTGACAAGCAAACTGACAAACGGACCGAAAATTTTTTCCATAGCCGATAGAATCGGAACGATTCGCTGGCTGGTTTTCAATGCGTATTGGGTAGCATAAACTTTTGGAATTACTTCTGTGAAAAGCAAAATGGTGAAGGTGATGATTATGGTTTGGAAAATGAATCCAAGAATGGGAGCATTGTCAAAATTAAAAATGGTGGTTGTGAAATGCGTTATCAGCAAAATGATGGCTACATTCAGAAAATTGATGCCAATGAGTATGGTAGCCAACAGTCGTTGGGGAGTTTTCAATAACCGTAGGATATTTTTGTCTTGTTTGGTTTCGCTTTCTTCGAGTTGGTCAAGCGTTTGTGGGTCGAGCGAAAAAAAAGCCACTTCAGAGGCCGAAATCACAGCCGAAATGCCAAGTAACACAATGCTTACTATCAGCGAAATAATGGCTGAAGCAGTTGCAGGGTGAAGTGAAATTCCTGCAATACTGGATTGTATAGTGTCAGTTTCCAAATGAGATTTATTTTTTACTTGAGTTGTTTCAACTATTTGAACGTTAAGATCTACAAAAGTAATGGTTTTTAATTTTAAAATTCAATGAATTTGCCAAACAGTTACATTATTTTTGCAATCACAAACAATTTTGTAAGCATTAAACTTGTTTATAATCTAAAACGTTATATTTTTGAGCCATTGATAACCCGATGCAAAAATAACTTTTTTCGGTTGAATTAAAAAAAGTAAGAAAATCAATCGACAAGTTAGTTAATTTGGCTATCTTTACAGCGGATTCGGATGTGTACCCAAAAGATTTAAAACAAACTCATTATTTTGAAAATATTATTATGGAAGACAAACTAGTTACCCTTGCCATTCGTACCTATCAAAGGGCGCAAATGATAAAGTCTGTGTTAGAAGAAAACGGCATTGAAACTGTTATTCATAATCTAAACCTAAAGCATCCAGAGTTGGCTGTAGGAGTTCGTGTACGAATAAAAGAGAGTGACTTACCCCGCGCACTAAAAATAGTTGAGGAAATGGAAAGTGCCTGGGAGCATGAACCTGTTACTGGAAAAAGTAATACGCAACAAGTGCTTATTCCCATAGATTTGAATGATCAAGTATCAAAAGCAACAGATTTTGGATTTCATTTTGCAGATATTCTGGCAACAGAAGTAGTATTTCTATATGTATATTTCAGTCCTGCGTTTACTATTTCGTCCAACAACGATATGAGTACGTACAGCATCAGTGATAGTGAATTGCTTAAAAAAATTATTAGTAGTGCCAATGCCGAAGTGGAGCACTTGTCCAAGCAAATACATGATCGAATTGCAAAAGGTGAATTGCCTAATATTCCATTCAAATTTGAAATTAAAGAAGGCGTACCCGAAGATCAGATTCACGATTATTGCAAACATCATAATCCGGCATTGGTAGTTATGGGAACTCACGGTAAGAAATTGTCCAATGAGCTGATAGGAAGTGTTACCGCTGAAGTTATGGAATCGAATGAAACGCCTGTTTTTGCTGTTCCGGTATTAATGAAAATGCAATCGCCGGATGATATAAAAAGAGTGGCATTTCTGACTAATTTTGATCAGAAAGATTTAATAGCTGTTGATCGAACCATTTCGCTTTTAGGTTCAGAAAACATTGAAGTATTCTTTATTCATGCTTCCAGTAAAAGCGAAGCTTGGAGCGAAGTGATGCTTTCAGGCATAAAATCATATTTTGCCAATCATTATCCAAAATTATCAACGAATTATGCGTTGCTAAATGCAACAGATTCACCTGATATGATTAATACATTTATGGTGGATAATCGAATCGACGTATTGGCATTCAATGCGCGTCGCCGCAATCTCTTTGTGCGACTGTTCAGCCCAAGTTTGGCTTACAAAATGGTATTGCATTCTGATACACCTTTGTTTGTAACTCATGTTTAGAATTCAAACAATAACAAGATAAAAAAACGAAAAACTCAATTGATTATTTGTCAATTGAGTTTTTCGTTTTGTAAGTGGTACCACCAGGAATCGAACCGGGGACACAAGGATTTTCAGTCCTTTGCTCTACCAACTGAGCTATGGTACCTTTTGGCTTAGCGGGTGCAAATATACGGCGATTTTTTTAATTTGCAAGGCTTGAGCTTTAAAAAATGAGAAAAAAGTAAATATGACTGATTGAATTTCCTTTCCACTTCCACTTTTAATTGCTGGAAATTAATTATTTACTACCTTTGTGTCATAAACAAAAGTATGGAAAAAAATAAAGTTTCTGGGCACATTGCCATGTTTTCGGCTAATTTGATTTTTGGGTTGAATACAACTGTTTCGCGGATGCTAATGCCTGAAATACTAAGTCCTTACACGCTTACTTTCTTTCGTTTGGCAGGCGGAATGTTGCTTTTTTGGTCTGTTTCTTTATTTATTAAAAAAGAGAAAATTGCATCAAAAGATATTCTAATGTTGTTTTTTGCATCGCTTTTTGCACTTTCGTTCAACCAATTGCCATATTTTATTGGCTTGTCAATAACTTCGCCAATTGATGCTTCTATTGTTGTTACCATGTTGCCCATTCTTACTATGATTTTGGCAGCTATTATCATAAAGGAACCAATTACCTGGCTAAAAACTATCGGTGTCATTGTAGGAGCTTCAGGGGTGTTGCTGCTGGTTTTTCATAATCCTGGAATCCATGCAGGCAAAAGTAATTTTATGGGAAATATCATTGTGTTCGGTGCTGTTATTTCTTTTGCACTTTACCTGACACTTTTTAAGAGTTTGGTTTCAAGGTATTCGCCTGTAAATATTATGAAATGGATGTTTTTGTTTGGGACCCTTGTATGTCTTCCATTTTGTTATTCTCCGGTAACAAATACCAATTTTTCAGAATTAAGTGCAGCTACCTACTGGCGAGTTGGTTATGTGGTAGTTATGGCTTCGTTTGTTGGTTATCTGCTTCTTCCTCTTGGTCAGAAGGTTCTTCGCCCTACGACGTTAAGTATGTATAATTACGCACAACCGGTTGTTGCATCTCTGGTTGCAGTAGTAATTGGCATCGATTCATTTGGTGTTGAAAAGGCTTTATCAGCTATTTTAGTTTTTGCGGGTGTATATATTGTTACCCAAAGTAAGTCAAAAGCGCAACTCGATGCAGAACAAACTCAAGAATAGTAAAAATTCAATTTGTTCTTAATTTGCATCTTCAGCTTAGTTCATGAAGATCTTTTCATAGCTGCAAATCCGATAGCTTAAATTCAAAAGAAAAATCAAAAGATGAGGAGA
>Ga0302213_1000271_pt1 | contig 31975 bp, 25 predicted proteins | sample II_Fen_N1_2_FD_194583 | JGI IMG/M metagenome (GOLD analysis project Ga0302213, IMG submission 194583) | Peat permafrost microbial communities from Stordalen Mire near Abisko, Sweden - II_Fen_N1_1 | ecosystem: Environmental > Terrestrial > Soil > Wetlands > Permafrost | place: Sweden: Abisko...
GGCGTGTTGCCAATGGTGGCGAGGATGGTGTCGGCTTTCATGGGTTCCTTTCGGTGGCTGGATGAAGACAAAAGTGCATTGTGGCGCACTGTCATAATAGAAGGGTGAAGCCTGCCAGACCGTCGCTGGTGCAATTTCCGAAAGGAAGCACTGGAGGAACGTCCGGACTGCACAGGACAGCGTAGGAGGTAATACCTCTCCACCGTGAGGTGAGGATCAGAGCAACAGAGACGAGCCGCTTTAGTGCGGGTGAAACGGGCAATCTCTACGCGCAGCAACACCAAATAGGCCAGCATTGATGTGGTTCCGCAGAGCTGGCGGGTAGGTGGCACCGAGCCGGGCAGGCGACTCCCGGCCCAGATTAATGGCGGTCACACCAAGTCATCGCAAGGTGACTTGGCGCACAAAATCCGGCTTATCGGCGGGCTTCACACTTTTATTTTTCAGCCGGCCGCCAGCAGCGAGCGGCCCAGCGCAAACACCGAGTTTGGCGCCGTCGTCTGAAAAGGTTTGGACTTGCGCGGCGCATAGACCCCGCGCTTGGCTGGGGCCGCCTCAATCGTCACGCCGCGCTCGCGCTGCTCGTCGGCCAGTTGGCGCAGGCTGATGGCTTGCAAGTGCGCGGTCATCCGGGCGTTCAGGCTGTCCCAGAGTTTTTGCGTCATCCATTCCGTGCTGCCTTCCTGCTCGGGAAAGGCTTTTTCGCCCCGGCCCGGCCTGGCGGGCGCGGTTTCGATGGCGCCGATGATGTCAGCCACTGAAATCGCCTTGTCCGGGCGGCTCAGCGAGTAGCCGCCGCTCGGGCCGCGTGTGCTGCTGACCAGGCCAGCCAGGCGCAATTTGCTGAACAGCTGCTCCAGGTAGGAGACGGAAATCTGGTGGCGCGCGCTGATGTCGGCCAGCGAAACCGGCCCGGCCTGACCACGCAGGGCGATGTCGATCATGGCGGTGACGGCGAAACGGCTTTTGGTGCTCATGCGCATGGGGCTGCTCCTTGAAGGCTTAAAAATAGAGTGATGCGCCCGACTATAAAAACCTTGTCACTTCGTGTAAATTCGTATTTGGAACTATTTCACTTCGAAAAAGACGAACAATCAAGCCGTATCATTTTTTCAAAAACAGCAAAGGACGCCAGCGCGTGAACTTCAAACATCTGCATTATTTCTGGGTCACTGCCAAGGCGGGTGGCATTTTGCGCGCTGGCGAGCAGCTACACACCACGCCGCAAACCCTGTCCGGGCAAATCAAGCTGCTGGAGGCTTGGTTGGGGCGTGCGCTGTTTCGCAAAAGCGGCCGTCGGCTCGAATTGACCGACGAGGGGCGCCTCGCGCTGGGCTACGCCGACCAGATTTTCACGCTGGGCGCTGAGATGGAAACGGCGCTGCGCCAGGCCAGCGGCGGCCAGAAAACGCTGGAGTTTCGCGTCGGCGTGGCCGATTCGGTGGCCAAGTCGGTGGTTTATCGGCTGCTGGAGCCTGCGCTGTCCATGCCCCAGCCGGTGCGGCTGATTTGCAGCGAGGGCAAGTTTCCCGACCTGCTGGCGCAACTGGCGCTGCACCGGCTGGACTTGGTGCTGGCCGACGAGCCGATGCCGCAGCGCTTGAGCATCAAGGCGTTCAACCACGAACTGGGCCGCACGCCCATGACTTTTTTCTGCACGCCCGCGCTGAGAAAGCAGCTCAAGGGTGATTTTCCCGCCTGTCTGAATGATGCGCCGATGCTGATCCTGGGGCCGCTGTCGTCAGTGCGCAAGCAGCTCGATAACTGGCTGACCAAGCACCAAATTCATCCGCGCATCATCGGCGAGTTTGACGACGGCGCGCTGATGCGCGCTTTTGGCCGCGAAGGCCGGGGCGTGTTTATGTCAGCCAGCGTGCTGGAGGCCGAAACGGTGGCGCAGGACGGGGTGGAGGTGATTGGCCACACCGAGGAGATGGTGGAGGAGTTTTTTGCCGTCTCGGTCGAGCGGCGCATCACGCACCCGTGCGTGGCGGCGATTACCGACGCGGCGCGCAGCCAGTTGCTGCGCAGCACGGGTCGCAAGGGCGGCTGATTCAAAAATCAGGGGCTACTGAAGATGGGCAAGGCGTTGGGGTGATTTTCCCAGTTAGGCGCAGGAGCGAAGCAGCGTGCCTCACACCCCTGTGACTTGGGCAGGTAGGCTGACGCTGGTCAGCGCGCAGGTCGCAAATCCGCTGCCCTGAGGCCATACGCCTTCTCAGCCCAGAGCACAGCTTCGTGCATCCCCCCAGGAAATTCACGCTTGGCCAAGGTTTTCAGGACGGGGATCAAGCTGGCCTGTCCCTCCTCATCCACCAGAAAGGGGTGTCCTGCCAAGATCAGTGCTTCACGAGCCAAGGCCGCAGGAGGCTGAATGTTGGACTGTTCTGCAATGCGTACGGCCACGCTGGCGTAACTCTGGGCAGAATTTTTAGCAAGGCTGCGATCCTTTTCCTGTTCCATGCGAGCGCGTAAGACTTGGGCTGCGGTGAGGACTGCGGCAGGGTCGCTCAGGCGTACGGCTACGCTGGCGTAACTCTGGGCAAAGTTGATGGCGAGATAGCCGTCCTTTTCCTGCTCCAAGTGAGGGCGCAGAGCTTGGGCCTCGGCGAGAACGGCGGCAGGTTCGCTTAGGCGTGCGGCCACGCTGGCGTAACTCTGGGCAAAACTGCTGGCAAGTCTGCTGTTCTTTTCCTGCTCCAGGCGAGCGCGCAGCGCTTGGGCCTCGGCGAGAACGGCGGCAGGGTCGCTCAGGAGTGCGGCCACGCTGGCGTAACTCTGGGCAAAACTGCTGGCAAGTCTGCTGTTCTTTTCCTGCTCCAAGCGAGCGCGCAGCGCTTGGGCTGCGGCGAGAACGGCAGCAGGGTCGCTTAGGCGTGCGGCCACGCTGGCGTAACTCTGGGCAAACCTATAGGTAAGGAGGCCGTCCTTTTCCAGTTCCATGCGAGCGCGCAGGGCTTGGGCTGCGCTGAGGATGGCGGCAGGGTCGCTCAGGCGTGCGGCCACGCTGGCGTAACTCCGGGCAAAACTGCAGGCAAGGTCGCTATTCTCTTCCAGCTCTAGGCGAGCGCGCAGGGCTTGGGCCTCGGCGAGGACGGCGGCAGGGTCGCTCAGGCGTGCAGCCACGCTGGCGTAGCTTCCGGAAAAACTGCTGGCAAGGTCGCTGTTCTTTTCCAACTCCATGCGAGCGTGCAGGGCTTGGACCTCGGCGAGAACGGTGGCAGGGTCGCTCAGGCGTGTGGCCACGCTGGCGTAACGCGCGGCAAAACTGCTGGCAACGCGGGTGTTCTTTTCCTGCTCCAGACGAGCGCGCAGGGCTTGGACCAAAACCTTTGCCCGCTGTGAATCAAGGGCTACATCGGCTGGAGGCCAGCCTGCCTGAACTGCTTTTTCCAGGTTCGCTGGACTGACCAGAATACGCTCGCGTATCCGGTTGCGCAGTTCTTCGGGGGAACGCCAGATGTTTAGCACTGCTTGGTCGCTATTTTGCGTGCTGAATTGGCTGATGAGTTCGTCGGCCTGGTTGCTCAGTTGCCAGTCCATATAGCCCCAGATGCCGCCACCGCCCAGTACCCCGGCAGTGAGCAGCAAGGCCAGTGGCTTGAGCAGGCTGTGCCTGACATAAGCCTGGGCTTGGTCCCAAGGTAATCGGCCCCGGCCATGTTCCCACCAGAGTCTGGCTTGGGTGAAGATGGGCAGCAGAGTGGCCCATTGCTGTGCGAAGCTGCCGGTGGCCTGCCGGTGGCCTGCCGGTGGCCTGCCGGTAGAGGGCGTAGCCTTCCATCAAGAGCGTGTGCCAGCGGTTGGCCTGCCGCTTTTCGGCCAGGACGGCTTTGGCTAGGTAGTCGTGATCGAGTTGCCAGGCACTGCGGCCCTGGCTGCTGGTATCTGCAGGGCGCACCAAGTCTTCCTCTACGAGGGCTTGCAGCAGGCGTTCGGCCTGGGCCGGGCTGCGCGCCAGCGTGTCCAGGTGGGTGCGCTCCTGGCGGAGGGATTTTGGTGCCTGGCTGGCGCTGCCGGGCAGCGTCATGGCTTGGAGCAGGGCGCGCGCCTGTTCCAGGGGCAGGCCGTCGCTGTCGCGGGCCTTTTCAGCGGCACGACGCAGGGCGTGGCTGATGAACAGGGTTTCGAGTCCGCGCAAGCCGCCTGCGCGGCGGTAGTCGCGCAAGGTGAGCGTTGGCAGTTCGCGCAGACCCAGAAAAACGGTACGCACCTGCTGCATCAACAAAGCACCTTCGGCTTTGAGGTCGCTCTCCAGTTGCAAGCGCAGTTGTTCCCAGCCGCGTTCGGGGTTGCTGATGCTGGCGTTTTGGGTGAGCTGGGCCAGCATCTCTGGAAGGCAGGTGTTGTCGATCCGGGGCAGGCTGCGCTTGGCGGTGCGCTCGGGCAGCATGTCGATGCAAGCCAGTCCGGCGGCTGTGTCGTTGCGGGTGACCACCAGCAGGTGCAGCCGGTCTTCGCGCAGGGCTCGGGCCAGCAGCGTCCAGAACGGGCTGCGTTGCACCAAGGCATCGGGGCGTAGCCAGTTGCCATCATCATCCAGGAACTGTGCCCGGTGGCGGGCTTGGTGGTCGTCAAATTGATCCAGCAGCAGCAAAGGCCGCCGCCCCAGTGTGGCGAAAATGAGGCTCAAGCGCTGTTCCAGCGCTTGAAGCATTCGCTCAGAGGTGTCGGCCAGATCGGGGGCGGTGGGCCAGCCCAGGCGTTCGAGTTCGGATTCGCTCAAGGCTTGCCACAGCGCATCGAGTACGGCAGCCACCGGGCCTCTGTACCAGTCTTCGCCCCAGTCGCGCACCAGCACCGGCAGCAGACCCGTCGCTTGTGCGCGTAGCGTGGGGGCCAGCCCAGCCATCACCAAGGCCGATTTTCCGCAACCTGATTCGCCATCAAGCAAGACGAGTCGATGGTTTTTGACGGCTTTAAGCAGGTCTGCCAAATCGGCATCGCGCCCAAACAGATCGTTCGGACCGGAGGGTCGCAATAGGAGAGCGTCGCGCTTTTCAAGGCGGCTGGCCCCGACAAAGCGCCAGTAGCTTTGGAGCGTCACGAATAGCAAAATGCCGACGGCGGTGATCAACGCGCCAAGTAGCCATGTAGACAGGCCCAATTTGACAGCCGTTTCGGTGAATTTGGCCCAAATTATGGGTAGCAAGGGCAAAGCCAAGACAGAACTGATGGCCTTGCCCAAACCTTCAGCTGTGCCCAGCCACTCGGTAACCCGTTTCAATTCCATCGTTTTCACTCCGCGCAGCCATTGATATGTGACTAATTGTATTTACATGAAGACGGTGACGCAGGTTTTGTTTTTTTGACAAGGCTATGCGTGCCAACGAGGTTTCTCAAAAGGTGATCATGGACAAGAGTGGTGCCCGCAAACCAGCTTCCAACCGGATTATCGAAAACAGGAATATCCAACGGTGGAACTTCCGGTGGTTAAAACTCGTTTTTTAGAATCAGACGCTGGCGCCGTGGCTTGAACGCAAGCCGACCGCAAGCCGCTCCACATGTGCCTGCAGCGAGCGCAGCGCAATCGGCCACAGGCGCTGGTCGGTGTCGTCGTAGGCCAGCGCCAGCCAGTCGTTTAAATCGCCGCCGGGTAGCGCCTGCATGGCGGCGGCTACTTTGGCTTCGCGCTTGAGGCGGTGCGCTTTCAGTTGGGCAATGGCCTGCGCCGCGCCGCCCAGTACGTGGCCGTGCGCGGGCAGGATGAAGTCAATGCCGTGCTGCTCACAGGCGTCGGCCAGCCGGTCCAGCGAGTCTAGGTAGTCCGTCATATTGCCGTCGGGCGGGCTGACGATGGTGGTGCTGCCGTTCAGGATATGGTCGCCGGAAAATAGCAGGCCATCTTCGAGCAGCACCAGGCAGACATGATTCGCCGCGTGGCCGGGCGTAAACAGCACTTGCAGCGTGTGCGTCACGCCGTCTTCGCCGCGCAACACCAGCAATTCCAGATCGGCCAGCGCCCGATCCGGCGTGAACTGCGAATGCGCCTGCGCCGTCGCGGCGGATGGCAGGCCCAGAATCGGCGGCGCGCTGGCACACAGCGCCTGCAAAGGCCGCGCGCCGGGCGAATGATCCGGGTGCGAATGCGTGCAGACGATGGCCTGAATCCGCCCGCCCGTCGCGTCGTGCAGGCGCAGGATGTGGGCCGCATCGTCCGGGCCGGGGTCGATGACGATGTAGCCGGTTTGCTTTGTTCCGACGAGATAACTGTTCGTGCCCGGCCCGGTCATCACGCCCGGGTTGGGCGCGGTCAGGCGCTGCACGTTTTTGAGCAGTGGCACGGGCTGCTCGCTTTGCCAGTCCAGCGAATGGGCGATTTGGCCGTCGGGGCAGGTCAGCGCCAGCTCGCCGAAGGGCGCTTCGTGTTCCATGAAGCGTTCTTCTTGGCCTTTGAGCAAGCCGGTGCGCGGGCACGAATGCCACAGCGGCTCTTCGGACGCGGCGCAGGCGCTGAGAACAGCGTCGGCATCGGCGTAATGCTGCAGGCGCTCCAGCGTGCGTATCGTCGGGAAAATCATCAAAAAACTGCCCGCCGCGTGCCGTGCCAGCGCGTCCAGCGGGCGCACCCAGACCGGCTCGAACTGCTCAGTTTCGTCGGCGACGGGCGTTTGGCCTTCGGGCATGCGGGCGACTAAAAACGGCACGTCAAAACGCTTGGGCAGATCGCGGTCAGCAGTCCAGCGCGCCAGCATGAAGACTTCGCTGCCCATCAGCGTCAGGCCGTGGGTTTCGCATTGGGCGGCAAATGGCGCCTGGCGGTCCAGCGCGGCAATCAGCGCGCTGTCGGGATGGCGGCCATCGGCGTGGCGCGCCAGCAGCACGCCGAGTTCTTCAAAACTTTCGCGGATGGCGGCGATAGCTTGCGTCAGGTGCAGCTCGCTTTGTGTGGTCCGGCGGCTCGATTGGCCGTGTGCCAGTGCGTCAGCCGCGTCGATGCCGCCGCCGGGAAACACGTAGGCATTGGGCACAAAGCTGGCCTTGGCCGAGCGCCGCGTCATCAGCACTTCGAGGCCGCCGGGCGTGTCGCGCAGCAGCAAAACGGTGGCGGCGGCGCGGGTGGGCGCCGGTTGGCGGGGCGGGTGAAGGAGTTGGGTGGGTCTGACCATGCGCCATTATGGTGTTGGCGCCGGGCCGCCTGCAGCGCAGATAATCTTGCCCATGCGAATCCGATTTACCAAAATGCAGGGCGCGGGCAACGATTTTGTCGTGCTCGACGAAACCCGTGGCCCGCTGGGGCTGATTACCGCTCACTACCGTTTTCTGGCCGACCGCCATTTCGGCGTGGGCGCCGACCAGATTTTGACGGTGCGCCCGTCGCCGGGCGAGGGCATCGACTTTGAATACGTCATCCACAACGCCGACGGCGGCGAGGTCGAGCAGTGCGGCAATGGCGCACGCTGCTTTGTGCGCTTTGTCCGCGAGCAGGGCTTGACGGCCAAAGACAGCGTCAAAGTCAAAACCCAAGGCGGCGTGATCGAACTGCGTATGCAGCCCGATGGCCGCGTGACGGTGAACATGGGCGCGCCGGTGTTTGAGTTGGCGCGCATTCCGTTTGATCCGGCGGGGCTGGTGCCCGAGGCCAGCGCCGGGGCAGGCGCCGCCGACGCCGATGCCGATGCCGATGCTGATGCTGATGCTGATGCTGATGCCGATGTTTGGCCGCAATGGCCGCTGGCCCTTGGCGTGAGCGGGCGCGAGTCGCAGGCACCGGGGCAAGCGCCGGTGCAAGTCGCCGTCGTGTCGATGGGCAATCCGCACGCGGTGCAGATCGTCGCCGATGTGGACACCGCCCCGGTGCTGGAAACCGGCGGGCTGATCGAACATCACCCGGCGTTCCCCAAGCGCGTGAACGCCGGTTTCCTGCAGATCGTCTCGCGCAGCCAGATTCGCCTGCGCGTTTATGAGCGTGGCGCGGGCGAGACGCTGGCCTGCGGCACCGGCGCTTGCGCGGCGGTCGTGGCGGGGATTCGGCTGGGGCTGCTCGACAGCCGCGTCGATGTGTTGACACGCGGCGGCCAGTTGACGATCGAATGGAGCGGCGCGCTGGACGCGCCCGTGTTGATGACCGGCCCGGCCACCACCGTGTTTGAAGCCGAGATTGAAATCCCCGATAGCGTGTAAACCCGGCCTGAGCCCGCCGCTAGCGTTTGATGTGGCTGGTGTGGCGGCCCCGTCGCTGCCGCCCGCCGATCCGCTGGTGACGCGCTACTTGGCCTACGCCAAGGTTGAAAAGCGCTTGGCCGCGCGCACGCTGGCGCTGTACGCCGCCGATCTGGACAAATTGCAGGCCCATGCAGCGCAAGCCGGTGTGGCGCTGACGCAGGTCACGCATTTGCAATTGCGGCGCTGGGTGGCGCAGATGCACGGCGGCGGGCGCAGCGCGCGCGGCATTGCCTTGATTTTGTCGGGCTGGCGCGGCTTTTACGTCTGGTTGGGCCGCGAAGGGCTGGTGCCCGGCAACCCGGTGCAGGGCGTGCGCTCGCCCAAAGCGCCTCGGCCCTTGCCCAAGGCCTTGAGCGTCGATGAAGCGGTGCAACTGGCCAGCTTTGCCGCCGAGGCCACGCCGGACAACGCTTTTCTGGAGGCCCGCGACCAGTGCATCACCGAGCTGCTGTACAGCTGCGGCCTGCGCCTGAGCGAACTCGTCGGGCTGGACGCGAAAGCCAGCGCCAGCGCACGCGGCTGGATAGACCAGCAGGCGGGCGACGCCCATGTGTTGGGCAAGGGCGAAAAAAAGCGCAGCGTGCCCGTGGGCCGCGCCGCGCTGGTGGCGCTGGACCAATGGCTGGCCGTGCGCAGCCTGTGGGCGCGGGCGGGCGCGCCCGGCGGCGAAGCGCTTTTCATCAACCAGCGCGGCGGACGCCTGACGCCACAACACATCCGCGTGCGTCTAAAGCTGCGTTCGCAGCAGGCCGGGCTGGCCGCGCCGGTGCATCCGCACATGCTGCGCCACTCGTTTGCCAGCCATGTGCTGCAGTCCAGCGGCGACCTGCGCGCCGTGCAGGAACTGCTCGGCCACACCAACATCACCACCACGCAGGCTTACACCCGGCTCGATTTCCAGCATCTGGCAAAAATTTACGACAAGGCCCATCCGAGGGCGTTGTCCGATAGCGCCACTGCCAAGGCCAGCGCGCCGGGCGAGGGTGCGGGCGCGGACGCTGCCGACGCCAAGACGGCGCCCGCCGCTCAAGCGGCTATCCCCGCAAGCGGTGAGCCGCGACAATAGCGTCATGAACATCATTCGACTCAAAGACGGCCGGGAACGCTCCCTGCTTCGCCGCCACCCGTGGATTTTTGACGGTGCCATCGCCAGCGGCAGCGCCGATTCCGGCGAAACCGTGCGCGTGGAAAGCCACAGTGGCCAGTTCCTCGGCTGGGCCGCTTTCAGCCCGACTTCCAAAATTCGCGCCCGCGTCTGGAGCTTTAACGAAGCACAGCGCATCGACGCAGCGTTTTTTGCCGCCCGCATCGCGCAAGCCATCAGCGCCCGGAGCCGCTTTGACATTCAAAGCGACGGCCTGCGGCTGATTCACGGCGAGTCCGACGGCCTGCCGGGGCTGGTCGTGGACCGCTACGCCGACACGCTGGTGGCGCAGTTTTCCAGCTGCGGCAGCGAGAAATGGAAACAAGTCATCGTCGCCGAACTGCTGGCGCAAACCGGCCTCACGCGCCTGTACGAACGCTCAGACGCCAGCGTGCGCTCACTCGAAGGCCTGCCCGAGGCCACTGGCTGGCTGGCGCACCCGGCTGCCACGCCCGGCGCTGCGTTCACCGGCGACACCGCCATCGTCATCACCGAGTACGACTGGAAACTCAGCCTCGATGTCGCCGAAGGCCACAAGACCGGCTTTTACCTTGATCAGCGCGACAGCCGCCACAAGTTCGCGTCTTACGCCAAGCGGCTGCAATTTCAAAACGTGCTGAACTGCTACTGCTACACCGGCGGCTTCACCGTCGCGGCGCTGGCGGGCGGCGCGGCACACGTCACTTCCATCGACTCGTCCGGCCCGGCGATTGAACGCGCCAAAGCCAATGTGGCGCTGAACGGCTTTGACGCTAGCCGCACCACGATGCTCGATGCCGACGTGAACGCCATGCTGCGCCAGTACGCCAAAGACGGCGTGACTTTTGATGCCATCGTGCTGGATCCGCCCAAGTTCGCGCCTACGGTGACGCACGCCGAGCGCGCCGCCAGAGCCTACAAAGACATCAACCGCCTCGCGCTGTCGATCTTGGCCCCGGGTGGCGTGCTGTTCACCTACTCGTGTTCGGGCGGCGTCAGCGCCGACCTGTTCCACAAAATCGTCGCCTCGGCGGGCACCGACGCGGGCGTGGATGCGTATATTTCCGAGCGCATGGGCGGCGCACCCGATCACCCGATGACGGTGGCCTTCCCGGAAGGCGAGTATTTGAAGGGGCTGGTGCTGGTCAAGCGCGCAAGCTGAGATTGCCGGGTTTTTCCGGCTTGACGGGCAGAGAACCAGCGCGCTCACGGGGACTTGAAGCGCCCGCTAAACTCCCCAGCTTGGGTTCTGGGCCTGGGGCGGCGTGTGCTGCCGGGGCCGGTTCCGGCATTTCATTCGTTTTTTAGGCAACCACCATGAGCTTGATTCCCGTCACCATCCTCACCGGCTTTCTTGGCTCGGGCAAAACCACGCTGCTCAAACGCATCCTGACCGAGGCCCACGGCCAGAAAATCGCTGTCATCGAGAACGAGTTCGGCGAGGAAAACATCGACAACGACATCCTCGTCAACGATACCGAGGAAAACATCATCCAGATGAACAACGGCTGCATCTGCTGCTCGATCCGCGAAGACCTGCGCGAGACGCTGCAGTTGCTGGCGGCGAAAAAGCGCAAGGGTTTGCTGACGTTTGACCGCGTGGTGATCGAAACCACCGGCCTGGCCGACCCCGGCCCGGTGGCGCAGACCTTCTTCATGGACGAGGAAGTCGCCGAGCAGTATTTGCTGGACTCCATCCTGACGCTGGTGGACGCCAAACACGCGCCCCAGCAATTGAATGACCGCCAGGAAGCGCGCCGCCAGATCGGGTTTGCCGACCAGATTTTCATCAGCAAATCCGACTTGGTGACGGCTGAGGAACTGGACGCGTTGAAGCACCGCATCAAACACATGAACCCGCGTGCGCCGCAAAAAACCGCCCATTTCGGCGAGGTGGCGATTGCCGACGTGTTTGACCTGCGCGGTTTTAATTTGAACGCCAAGCTCGACATCGACCCGGATTTCCTGAAGGAAGACGAGCCGCACGACCACGACCATGTTCACGGCGAGCAGTGCGACCATCCGTCGCACGCCCACGAGGCTGAAGGCGGCCACCATCACCGCCATGACGACGATGTGAAAAGCTTTGTCTTCCGCTCGGAAAAGCCGTTCAGCGCAGCCAAGCTGGAAGACTTTCTCGGTGCGGTGGTCAATATCTACGGCCCGCGCATGCTGCGCTACAAGGGCGTGCTGAACATGGAAGGCACGGATCGCAAGGTGATTTTTCAGGGCGTGCATCAGTTGATGGGCAGCGATCTGGGGCCAGCCTGGGCGCCGGGCGAGGAAAAAATCAGCAAGATGGTGTTTATCGGCATTGACCTGCCCAAGGACATTTTGCTCGAAGGCCTGGGGCAGTGCCTGGTGTGAAGCTGGCCGATGGCGTGAATAGCCGCGTCATTTTGGTTCAAGGCGGCAAGCCTGCCGGTGAGCCGCTACAATCGCGCGCTGACCACGACACCCGAAAATCCGAAGCGGGAGATCCGCCAGGTCAAAAAGCAGGTCAAGAACAGGGTAAATGCCTTCATGATTTCTTTTCGCCGGGCCGGACGGCAACAAACACGCCAGAACATCTGGAACCAGGTAGGGCCGAACTGCCGGAAGCGGTTTGGCAAAGAGGCGCGCCGGGACTCACTCCCGGCCCGTTTTCCAGAGGAGAGACACTGTGAACACCCCCGATAAAAAAACGACTATTTCCCTGAACGCTGCGGACGCCTCCGCGCCGCCTGCCGTCCCTGGCAAGGTCGGCAAGCCTGGACCGCTGACGCTCAAGTCCAGCAAAGCCAAGGCGCCCGCCAGCCCGAAAGCTGCCGCGCCCGCTGCCGCACCGGTGGCTGTGGCCGAGCCCAAGCCTGGCCGCAGAAGCGCCGTCCGAACGGCAGCGCCTGCCACGCCGCCCGTACCGATGCTGCCAACTCATGCGCCTGACGCAGCCAAAGCCAGTTATTCGACCATGCCTGAACGCCTGATGACGCCGTCTATTCAGCCCGCCGCGCCGAAAGATCCCAAGTTGGCCAACAACTGGAAAAGCAAACCGGCGGACCAGCTAACCGACGAGGAAATCAAGTCGATGCCGGACGATGAGTACATGAACGAAGTGCAGTTGGCCTTCTTTCGGCACAAGCTGTCCGTTCTCAAGCAGGAAATCCACAACAGTGCCGGTGAAACCACCGAGCATCTGCGCGAAGACGCCGCCATCGTGCCCGATCCAGCCGACCGTGCCACCATCGAAGAAGAACACGCGCTGGAGTTGCGCACGCGCGACCGTGAGCGCAAGCTGCTCAAGAAGATCGAGCAGTCGATTGCCAGCATTGACTCGGGTGATTACGGCTACTGCGACGAAACTGGCGAGCCTATCGGCGTTGGGCGCCTGATTGCCCGGCCAACGGCCAACTTGTCTCTTGAAGCCCAGCAGCGCCGCGAACTCAAGCAAAAAATGTTTGGTGATTGATAAATCGAGTTTTCGCCCCGTAACGCTTTTTATCGGTCCGCCATGTCTCAAGACGATACCAAATCAGGTCTGCTGTCCAAATTAGTCAAATTCGTGCGTAATCCGAGCGCTAGCTGGTCGGATGGGGACGCCGCGCAGGCAGGCAAGGATGATTTGGTGAACAAGCAGCTCCTCAAGGAAATGATGGAGCGCAAGCGGCGCAATGATTTTGTGCGCAAGCGCGAATTTGACATGCTGCGCGCGATCCGCCAGCGCGAGGCGGCAGAGGGGCGGGGCAAGGAGCCTGATGCTGGCCGACCGTCTTTTTTTCAGAGCAGCATGCTTTCGCCTGATGACCGCGCCTCCACCCTGAAGAAGATCGATGAGATTGAGGCGCAGATGTCGATGCAGTGGTGGAAAAAGGAGCCTGGGGTGGCGGGTAGCACTGTCAATCCGGCTGTAATGAAGCACGGCTCGGAGCTGTCGGCGCCTGCACTGACAAGGCCACCAGCGCCACCCGCACGGCCAGCGCCTCCGCCAACACGGCCTATCCCCCAGGCGCCAGTGCGGTCGATGTCAAGTGTGAAGTCGCAGGCCTTCCAGACCACGCTTCCATCCCCACTCGTTCTGGCCGCTCGCAAAGCAGCCGCGCTGGTGCAGGAGCCCATGACTAGGCGTCCGGCGGAAAAGCGAGCTGAGTCCACTGCAGCAGGCGAGTTGTCGGGCCAGGGCAGCGAAGCTCCTGCCAGCGGGATGTCCGGGCTGACGCCTTTTATGCCAGCGGCATCTTCGGCGCTCCAGTCGCTTGCTCAGGAGATGGCAGGGCATGATGCTGAGCTGGAAGAGGCGGCGATCCTTTTCGCCAATGGCGACGATGCGGGTGCTGAAGCGGGTTTGCTGGCACTGCTGGAGCCGGGCGCCCCGCGTATCGACCATATGGATACTTGGCTGACGCTGTTTGACCTGTACAGAGCCACCGGAGAGCAGGAAAAGTTTGAAACTGCTGCGTTGAAGTTTCTCAAACGCTTTGACCGTTCCGCCCCCCAATGGTTTTGCCTGCCCGACATGATGAAGGCGATGAGCAATCCCAAAGAAAAGGCGGGCCACTCAACCGACTGGATCTGCCCGTCTGTCGTGGGCTTGCAGACCATCGCCGCCCTGAACGCGGCAATGGCGCGCACTGCCATGCCTTGGCGTCTAGACTGGAAAAACCTCAAGAGCATCGACGTGTCCGCCTTGGAGCCTCTACTCAAGGTCTTCGATAGCTGGGTGGCCCAGCCGGTGCAACTGCAGTTCCAGGGTGCGGGGCAACTGCAACAGGTGTTACTGGCCGCTACCCCTTCAGGCGAGCGTGGCATCGACCAGAACTGGTGGCTGTTGCGTCTGCAGATGCTGCGTATCATGAATCAGCCCGATGATTTTGAGCTCGCTGCGCTGGATTTTTGCGTTTCCTACGAAGTGTCCCCGCCTGCTTGGGAGCGCGCACGTTGCACTTGCACCGTGATCAATGCCGATGGTAATGCGGAGGAAAGCGCGCCTATCGTCGGCGAGGCCGTTTCTTCCAACCTTCCCTCGATGATCATGGGGGATGATGTTTTGCTAGGGTCGCAGAACTCACAAATAGGCCAGCCTCTCTTGTCGATTGAGCTGTCCGGTCATATTCAGGGCGATGCGATTGACGTGCTGGACACGCTGGAAGCCAGGCTTGCCGGAGCCAGCTTGGTGCAGATTTCTTGCACTAAATTGATCCGCATTGATTTTTCGGCTGCTGGCATGCTGCTGAATTGGGTATCCGCCAGTCAGGCCGAGCACCGCCAAGTCAAGTTCTCGGAAGTCAACCGGCTGGTGGCCGCTTTCTTCAATGTGATTGGTATCACGGAATATGCGAGGGTCATCGTTCGCGTTGATTAAGCGTGCTGGCAAAAATGGGCCTAGATACTTGTTTCAGGTCGCTGTAAAAACAAACGTGTGCATGAGATGGTTTGTTTTTATACTGCAAAATGCTATAATTTTAATAGCAATTTTCTGTTTCATGATCTGTGCTGAGTGGGTGACACGAAGTAACATCGGGCCGAGGCCCGGTTTTTTTTTGCCAACCAGTCATGCGCAAGCCGGAAAGATGAATTCCCCTGCACTGCACCGCTTTGTAGGCGGTTTAAGGCACTGCGCTGACTGAGTTTGCCGGTTAATTGAACGGTCATGATTCGCAGAAGATGGCTGTCATTGAGGTCGCTAAGTGATTGATTTCGTGGAAAGAATTTGTTTCAGCGTCAGGCCATGTAGGCTTGGCCTGCTACAGTGGCAAGCAGGGCGGTGAGCTGTGTTATTTGAAGGAAGTCGAGTTGTTACGAAGTGTGGCATTTATTACGTTGAATGCCAAATTTCGCTTTTTTCTGGCTTGTGCATGAGCCTTGGCGTTCAATTAAGAGATTAATTATTTTGAAAGAAGTTGGTGAAGGGAATATGGACACACCGCACCGTCTTGTTGAACGAAGCCATCGCGGCGCTTCAGCTCAACCCGAACGGGCACTACATCGACGCGACTTTTGGTCGCGGCGGACACTCACGCCTGCTGCTGTCGCAGCTCTCGCCGCTCGGGCGCCTGACGGCCTTCGACAAAGACCCGGAGGCGATTGCCGAGGCGCAGTCGATTGCCGATGCGCGGTTTTCCATCCGGCACGAAGGCTTTATGCATCTGGGCCAGTTGGCCCCTGCGAGCGCGGACGGTATTTTGATGGATCTGGGCATCAGCTCGCCGCAGATCGACAACCCGGCGCGGGGTTTTTCCTTTCGCGGCGACGGCCCGCTGGATATGCGCATGGACACCACGCGCGGCCAAAGCGTGGCCGACTGGCTGGCCGATGCCTCCATCGAAGCCATGACCGAGGTGATTCGTGATTACGGTGAGGAGCGGTTTGCTGGGCTGGTTGCCAAAGCGATTGATCGGCGCCGACAGGAGCGCGGGCCGCTTCAAACTACCGCCGAGCTGGCCGAGGTCGTGGCTAGTGCGGTCAAAACCCGTGAGCCGGGCAAAGACCCCGCCACACGCACTTTTCAGGCTCTTCGGATTTTTATCAATGCCGAACTCGAAGAGCTGCAGCAGGCGCTGGCTGCCTCGCTGAAGGTGCTGGCACCGGGCGGGCGCCTAGTGGTGATCAGCTTTCATTCGCTCGAAGACCGCATTGTCAAGCAGTTTATTGCCGCCCATTCGCGCGAGGTGTTTGACCGGCGCGCGCCTTTTGCTGCGCCCAAGGTCATGGCGCTGAAGGCGCTCGGCCGCATCAAGCCCAGCGAAGAAGAAGTCGAAGGCAACCCGCGCTCGCGCAGCGCCGTGATGCGGGTAGCCGAGCGGACTGGAGACGCCGCATGATGTTTGGCGGGCGCTTTTGGGCTGCCACAGTTGCGCAAAGGATTGCAGAAGGCGGCTCATGGCGCGCCTGAATCTGCTGCTGCTGCTGGCTGTGTTGGCCAGCGCGCTGTATCTGGTTCACACCCAGTACGAGTCGCGCCGTCTTTATGTTGAGCTTGAAAAAGCCAGCGCCCAAAGCCACAAAATCGCCACTGAAAACGAGCGCCTACAAGTGGACAAGCGCGCCCAAGCCACGCCGCTGAAGATTGAAAGTCTGGCCCAGGAGCGCCTGCAGATGCGTACCGCCACGCCAGCCATCACCCAGTACGTGCATTACCGCGCAGCGGCGGCGGCGAGCGCGCCAAAGGCGGCGCATGAGTAGGAGCGTTCTCTATACGTCTAGCCCGCTGCTGGCGAGCAAGACCCCGGTCTGGCGCAGCAAGTTCATCGTGGCTGGTTTTGCGCTGATTTTTGCCGCGCTGGCGGCGCGCGCCGCCTACATCCAGATTTACGCCAATGATTTTTTTCAGCGCCAGGGCGAGGTCCGGTTTGCCCGGACGCTGGCGCTGCCCGCCAACCGGGGTCGCATTCTGGATCGCAACGGCCTGATTCTGGCCTCCAGCGTGCCCGCTTCGAGCATCTGGGCGATTCCCGAAGATGTTGACGCCACGCCCACCCAGCTGGCCAAGCTGGCCCGGCTGCTCGAAATGCCGCTGGCAGAGCTGAAAAAAAAGCTCGACGATGACCGCAATTTTGTCTGGATCAAGCGCCAGCTTGAAGAGCCGGTGGCGCGCAAGATTCACGAGCTGGACATTCCCGGCATCTACCAGCGCCGCGAGTACAGGCGCAAATACCCCGAGGGTGAAACCAGCGCCCATGTCGTCGGTTTCACCAATGTTGAAGACATCGGCCAGGAAGGCATTGAGCTGGCTTTTGAGAAGGAGCTGGCGGGCAAGGCGGGCACTCGGCGCGTCATCAAGGACCGGCTGGGCCGCGTCGTCGAAGGCATTGGCGAGCAGGTGCCGCCAGTCGAGGGCCGCGACATTCAGCTGAGCATTGACAGCAAGGTGCAGTTTGTCGCCTACCAAAAGCTGCGCGATGCGGTGATTGCGCGCAAGGCCAGGGCGGGCAGCGTGGTGGTGCTCGACAGCATTACCGGCGAAGTGCTGGCGCTGGCCAATTACCCCAGCTACGTGCCCGACAAGCGCCAGAACCTGACCGGCGAGCAGCTGCGCAACCGCGCCCTGACCGACACCTTCGAGCCCGGCTCGACGATGAAGCCGATTACCGTGGCGATGGCGCTCGAAGCAGGCCGTGTCAAGCCACAAACCCTGATTTCGACCAGCCCAGGGCGCTACAGCATCGGAGGCTTCACGATCAACGACACGCACAACTACGGCACACTGACCGTCGAGGGCGTGATTCAAAAATCGAGCAACGTCGGCGCGCTGAAGATTGCGCAAAAGATGACGCCGCACGAGATGTGGGACACCTATGTTGCGCTGGGCTACGGCCAAAAACCAAAAATTCAGTTTCCGGGCGCCGTCAGCGGTCGGTTGCGGCCCTGGAAAACCTGGCGCCCGGTCGAGCAGGCCACCATGGCTTACGGCTACGGGCTGTCGGCCTCGCTGTTTCAGATGGCGCACTCCTACACCGCGTTTGCCCACGACGGGGAAATCATCCCAGTGACCATGCTCAAGAGCCACGAGCCAGCCGTCGGCGTCAAGGTGTTTTCTGCCGAAAATGCCCACGCGATACGGCGCATGCTGCAGATGGCGGCTTCGCCGGGCGGCACGGGCCCGCTGGCGCAAACCGTCGGTTATTCGGTTGGCGGCAAGTCGGGCACGGCGCACAAGCAGGTTGGCAAGGGCTACGCCAGCAACAAATACCGCGCCTGGTTTACCGGCATGGCACCGATAGAGTCGCCGCGCATCATCGTCGCCGTGATGATTGACGAGCCGGGCGATGGCAAGTATTTCGGCGGCATTGCCGCCGCGCCGGTGTTCAGCGAAGTGGTGCAGCAGACGCTGCGCATGATGGGCGTGCAGCCCGACATCAGCGTCAAGCCGGAAATCATCACCCAGACGGTGGAGGAATCGTTTTAATGCAGCAACTTTGCAGCCCTGAAGAAGCGGCCCGCTGGCTCCAGGCCCGCGTGAGCCGCACGCTGTGCGCTGACAGTCGCCAGATTGGCCCCGGCGACGGTTTTATCGCTTGGCCGGGCGCGGCCACGGATGGCCGCAGGTTTGTCGCGTCGGCGCTGGCCGCTGGTGCCAGCGCCTGCTTGATTGAGCGCGAGGGCGCGCAGGCTTACGGCTTTGCCGACGAGCGCATTGCCACTTACAGCGTTCTCAAAGCCGACACCGGGCCGATTGCCGCCGCGTATTTCGGCGCGCCCAGCCGGGCGCTACAAATGGTGGCTGTGACCGGCACGAACGGCAAAACCTCCACCGCCTGGTGGCTGGCGCAGGCGCTGGACCGGCTGGCGCGCCGCTGCGGCGTGATTGGCACGCTGGGCATTGGCGAGCCGGGCACGATGGTTGCCAACGGCCTGACCACGCCCGACCCGGTGTTGCTGCAGCAGCAACTGCGGCGTTTTGTGGACGAAGGCTTTAGCGCCTGCGCCATCGAAGCGTCGTCGATTGGGCTGCAAGAGCGGCGGCTGGAATCGCTGCACATCGACGTGGCGGTATTCACCAATTTCACGCAGGATCACCTCGACTACCACGCCTCGATGCAGGACTACTGGCAGGCCAAGGCCGCGCTGTTTGCCTGGCCCGGCCTGAAAGCGGCGGTCATCAACATCGACGATGCCAAAGGTGTTGAACTGAGCGCCGCGCTGGCCGGTAAAAATCTCGATCTCTGGACGGTTTCCTGCGAACAGCCTGCGCGGTTGCGGGCCAGCGCCATCGTTCACGGCGCGCAGGGCTTGAGTTTTGACGTGCTGGAAGGCGCGGAAAGTCACTCTTTGACGACCGGCTTGGTCGGCCAGTACAACGTGTCCAATTTGCTGGGCGTGATCGCCGCCATGCGCGCTTTGGGCGTGTCGCTGGCCGAGGCGGTGGGCGCTTGCGTCGGACTGCAGCCGGTGCCGGGCCGCGCCGAAATGATTGCTGTCCCAGGCCAGCCGCTGGTCGTGATCGACTACGCGCACACGCCGGACGCGCTGGAAAAAGTCCTCACCGCGCTCAGGCCGGTGGCGCTGGCGCGCGGCGGCCAGTTGCGCTGCGTGTTCGGCTGCGGCGGCGACCGCGACGCCAGCAAGCGCCCGCTGATGGCAGCCGCTGCCGAAAAGAACGCCGATCAGCTGATGTTGACCAGCGACAACCCGCGCAGCGAAAATCCTTTGTCCATCCTCGCCCAGATGCTGCCCGGCCTGAGCCGCCCCGATGTGGCGCAGGTTGTGCCCGACCGGGCGGTGGCAATTGCCCAGGCGATTAGCCAGTCGCAGCCCCAGGACGTGGTGCTGTTGGCAGGCAAGGGCCATGAAAATTATCAGGACATCAACGGCGTGAAACATCCTTTTTCCGACCGGGCGCAGGCCCAGGCCGCCCTCGATCTGCTGGTGGCGGTGAACCCGACAGGAGCTGGCGCATGATGAATTTGCAGCAAGCGCTGGACTGGCTGCCTGCCGCCCGGCTGGTTGGTGATGGCGCGCTGGCCGTGGCCCGCGTACACACCGATAGCCGCAGCCTGCAGCCGGGCGACCTGTTTGTCGCGCTCAGGGGCGAGCGTTTTGACGCGCACGATTTCCTGCCGCAGGCCGGGGCGCAGGGCGCGGTCGCGGCCATCGCCGAGCGCGGTCTGAACGCGGCGGGCCTGCCGGGCCTGGAAGTGGCTGATTCGCGGCTGGCGCTGGGCCAATTGGCGGCGGGCTGGCGTTCGCAGTTTGGCCTGCCTTTGATTGCCGTGACCGGCAGCAACGGAAAAACCACCGTCACCCAGATGATTGCGGCGATTTTGTGCGCCTGGAAACCGGATGCCGCTTTCGCCACCGAAGGCAATTTGAACAACGACATCGGCGTGCCGCTGACGCTCTTACGGTTGCGCGCCGCGCATGACATCGGTGTCGTCGAGCTGGGCATGAACCATCCCGGCGAAATCGCCTACCTGGCCGACGTGGCTCGGCCCACGGTGGCGCTGGTCAACAACGCCCAGCGCGAACACCTCGAATTCATGCAAACGGTGCAGGCCGTGGCCGAGGAAAACGGCAGCGTGCTGTCGGCGCTGCCCGTTGATGGCGTGGCCGTGTTCCCCGCCGACGACGATTTCACGCCGCTCTGGCGCACCTTGAGCGGCAGCCGCCGGACGCTGACTTTTGCGCTGTCCGGCGCTGCCGATGTCACCGCCCAAGCGCAGTGGAACGGCCAAGGCTGGCAGGTGGCGGCGCACACGCCCGCTGGGCCGCTCGATTTTTCGCTGCACATTGCCGGGCGCCACAACGTCAAAAATTCGCTCGCAGCCACCGCCTGCGCGCTCGCCGCTGGCGTGCCGCTGGCGGCGATTGCGGCGGGCTTGTCCAGCTTTGCGCCGGTCAAGGGCCGCTCGCGTGCCGTTTCGCTGACGCTGGGTGGTCGCGCCGTGACGCTGATCGATGACACCTACAATGCCAACCCCGACTCGATGCGCGCCGCCATTGACGTGCTCGCCGAGTTGCCCGGCCCGCGCCTGCTGGTGATCGGCGACATGGGCGAGGTCGGCGACCAGGGGCCGCAGTTTCACGCCGAGGCGGGCCGCTATGCCGCTGCAGTGGGCATTGAGCAGCTATTTACGCTGGGCGAGCAGTCGCGTGCGGCGGCTGGCGCTTTTGGTTCGGCGCGCCATTTCAATGACATGGCGGAACTGCTGGCCGCTGTGGCGCTCGAACTGCCCCACGTCGCCAGCTTGCTGGTTAAGGGCTCGCGCTTCATGAAGATGGAGCGCGTGGTTCAGGCCGCGCTGGCCGCCAGCGATTCGACACCAACTTCACCGATGAAAGCGTTTCATGCTGCTTAGCCTGACCCTGTGGCTCCAGACCCTCTCGCCTGAACTGGGTTTTCTCAGGGCATTTCAATACCTGACCCTGCGCGCCGTCATGGCCGCGCTGACCGCGTTGCTGATCGGCCTGATCGCGGGCCCGTTCGTGATTCGCCGCCTGATTGCGCTGAAAATCGGCCAGCCGATCCGCGAATACGCGATGCAAACCCATTTGAGCAAAAGCGGCACGCCAACGATGGGCGGCGTGCTGATTTTGCTGGCCATTGCGATTTCGACGCTGCTGTGGTCTGACCTGTCGAACCGCTTTGTCTGGATTGTGCTGGCGGTGACGCTGAGCTTTGGCGCTATCGGCTGGGTCGATGACTGGCGCAAAGTGGTCAACAAAGACCCGGAAGGCATGCCCTCGCGCGAGAAATACATCTGGCAGTCCGTCATCGGGCTGCTGGCGGCGCTGTACCTGGTGTTCAGCATTTCGGAAAGCTCCAACCTGCGCGTGCTCGAATTGTTCATGAACTGGGTGCGCTCGGGCTTTGATGTGAACCTGCCGCCCAAGGCCGGCCTGCTGCTACCTTTCATGAAGGCCGTCAGCTACCCGCTGGGTGTGTTCGGCTTTGTCATCCTGACCTACCTGGTGATCGTCGGCGCCAGCAATGCCGTGAACCTGACCGACGGGCTCGACGGCCTAGCCATCATGCCGGTCATCATGGTGGGCACGTCGTTGGGCATTTTTGCCTATGTCACGGGCAGCTCGGTGTATTCAAAGTATCTGTTTTTCCCGCACATTCCCGGCTCGGGCGAGTTGCTGATTTTCTGCATGGCGATTGCCGGTTCCGGGCTGGCGTTTTTGTGGTTCAACACGCATCCGGCCCAGGTTTTCATGGGTGACGTGGGCGCGCTGGCGCTGGGCGCGGCGTTGGGCACGGTGGCCGTCATCGTGCGCCAGGAAATCGTGCTGGCCATCATGGGCGGCATTTTTGTCGTCGAGGCGTTGTCGGTGATGCTGCAGGTGAGCTGGTTCAAATACACGAAAAAGCGTTTCGGCCAAGGCCGACGCCTGCTGAAAATGGCGCCACTGCACCATCATTTTGAAAAATGCGGCTGGAAAGAAACGCAGGTCGTGGTGCGCTTCTGGATCATCACCATGCTGCTGTGTCTGGTCGGCCTGTCAACCCTGAAACTGCGATGAAAAACCTGGCGCAAAAAAACATCTTGATTCTGGGCCTGGGCGCTTCCGGCCTGGCGCTGGCGCGCTGGTGTGCCCGCTGCGGCGCGCAGGTCACGGTGGCCGACACCCGCAGCGCGCCGCCGCAACTGGCGCGTCTGCGAGGCGAGGTGCCGGGCGCGCAGTTTGTCACGTCGAACATGGATGCGGCACTGCTGGATCAGGCCGGTTTTGACCTGGTGCTGAAAAGCCCCGGCCTGTCGCCCGCGTCGGTGGCGGGCGTGGTTGGCGCAGCGCAGGCGCAGGGCATCGCCTGCGGCAATGAACTCAGCCTGTTCGCCGATGCGCTGCTTGATCTGAAAGCCACGCAGGGCTACGCGCCCAAAGTCATCGCGATCACCGGCACCAACGGCAAAACCACCGTCACCTCGCTGACCGGCCAGTTGGTCGAGCGCGCCGGAAAAACGGTGGCCGTGGCTGGCAATATCGGTCCGACGCTGCTGGACACCTTGCGCGAAAAGCTCGATGCCGCTGCCAGCAACGGCAACGGCGATGAAGCTGGCAATGGCGTCCACGGACTGCCCGATGTTTGGGTGCTGGAGCTGTCCAGCTTCCAGCTCGACGGCATCACGAATTTCGAGCCGACGGTGGCGACGGTGCTGAACATCACGCAGGACCATCTCGACTGGCACGAAACGCTGGCTGCCTACAGCGCCGCCAAGGCCAATGTCTATGGCCGCGACGGCCTGATGCTGCTGAACCGCGACGATGCGCTGGTGATGGCCGCTTTGCCCGCGCCCGCCAAAGGCAAGCCAACGCGCAGCCATTTGACGTTTGGCAGCGGCGAACCCCAGCGCCCCGGCGACTACGGCATTGAAACCGTCAACGGCATGGCCTGGCTGGTGCGCGCCGCCGAGGCCGAGGACACCGTCAAGCGCCGCAAAACCGAAGAAGCGCCGCTGCACATCCAGCGCCTGATGCCGCTCGAAGCGTTGCGCATCCGGGGCCGCCACAACGCCACCAACGCGCTGGCCGCGCTCGGTCTGGCCGTCGCCGCAGGCTGCACGCTGGCGCCGATGCTGCACGGCCTGCGTGACTACCGAGGCGAGCCGCACCGCGTCGAGCTGATCGCGCTGCTTGACGGCATCGAATATTTTGACGACAGCAAAGGCACGAATGTCGGCGCCACTGCCGCCGCGCTGGCCGGGCTGGGCGCCGAGCGCCAACTGGTGCTGATTTTGGGCGGCGTCGGCAAAGGGCAGGATTTCTCGCTGCTGGCCGCGCCGGTGGCGCGCTACGCCCGCGCCGTGGTGCTGATCGGGCGCGACGCGCCGCTGATCCGTGCCGCTTTGCAGGAGTGCGGCGTGCCGCTGCTGGATGCCGCCTCGATGCTTGACGCCGTTAGTCTGGCCGCCGCGCAGGCGCGCAGCGGCGACGCCGTGCTGCTGTCGCCCGCCTGTGCCAGCTTTGACATGTTTGACGACTACGCGCACCGCGCGCGGGTCTTTTGCGACGCCGTGCAGACGCTTGCCGATGAAAAAGGCGTGATCCTGTGACAGTTGCCACCCGTTTGCGCGGCTGGGTTGCCGGACTGGGCCAAGCCACCAAGGCCGCCAGGAGTGCTCCTGCGCCGAGGGCGGGTTGGTTTTCCGGCCTGGGCAAGGCCGCCACCGACGCCTTGCCGATTCGGCTGGGCGGGCACACGCTGCCCGGCCCGCTGGCGGCGCCGGTGCGGATGTCGGCGCTGGACTGGACGCTGGTCTGGGTCACGGTGGCCCTGCTGATGTGGGGCTTGGTCATGGTTTATTCGGCGTCCATCGCGATGCCGGACAACCCCAAGTTTGCGCGCTATGCCCACACCCATTTCCTGACGCGCCATGTGCTGTCGCTGGCCGTGGCTTTTCTGGCGGCGGTGCTGGCGTTTCAGGTGCCGATGGTCAGATGGGAAAAATGGGCACCCTGGTTGTTCGTCGGCTCCCTGGTGTTGTTGGTTTTGGTGCTGGTGCCCTTTATCGGCAAAGGCGTCAATGGCGCGCGCCGCTGGATTTCGCTGGGCATCATGAACTTCCAGCCCTCCGAGCTGGCCAAATTTGCCGTGCTCATCTATGCCTCCGACTACATGGTGCGCAAGATGGAGGTCAAAGAGCGATTTTTCCGCGCCGTGCTGCCGATGGCGGTGGCTGTGGCCATCGTCGGCGTGCTGCTGCTGGCCGAGCCGGACATGGGCGCTTTCATGGTGATCTCCGTCATTGCGATGGGGATTTTGTTTCTCGGCGGCGTTAACGCCCGCATGTTCTTTCTGATTGCCGCCGTGGTGGTGGTCGCATTTGGCCTGATCGTGATGCTCAGCGAATGGCGGCGCGAGCGCATTTTTGCCTACATGGACCCGTGGAGCGAGAAATACTCGATGGGCAAGGGCTACCAGCTCTCGCACTCGCTGATCGCCTTCGGGCGCGGCGAGATTTTTGGCGTCGGTCTGGGCGGCAGTATCGAAAAGCTGCACTGGCTGCCCGAAGCGCACACCGACTTTTTGATGGCGGTGATTGGCGAGGAGTTTGGCCTGATCGGCGTGCTGATCGTCATCGCGCTGTTCATGTGGATGACGCGGCGCATCATGCACATCGGGCGCCAGTCGATTGCGCTGGAGCGGCTGTTTTCCGGGCTGGTCGCGCAGGGCGTGGGCATTTGGATCGGCTTTCAGACCTTTATCAACATTGGCGTGAACCTGGGCGCGTTGCCGACCAAGGGGCTGACCTTGCCTTTGATGAGCTATGGCGGTTCCGCCATTTTGATGAACCTGATTGCGCTGGCCGTCGTGCTGCGCATTGATTTTGAAAACCGTTTGATGATGCGTGGAGGCCGTCAATGACCCGTCAGCGTTGCGCTTTGGTGATGGCGGGCGGCACCGGCGGCCATATTTTTCCCGGCCTGGCCGTGGCCGAGGCGCTGCGCGAGCGCGGCTGGCGTGTCCACTGGCTGGGCGGCCCCGGCACGACCAGCCACCCGAGCATGGAAAGCCAGCTGGTGCCCCCGCGCGGCTTTGCGTTTGAAACGATTGAATTTTCCGGCGTGCGCGGCAAGGGCGCGCTCACCTTGCTCAAGTTGCCGCTGCGCTTGTTGAAAGCCCTTTGGCAAAGCGTGCAGGTGATACGCCGCGTCCAGCCCGACGTGGTCGTCGGTTTGGGCGGCTACATCAGCTTTCCAGCCGGGATGATGAGCTTTTTACTGGGCAAACCGCTGGTGCTGCACGAGCAGAACTCGGTCGCTGGCATGGTGAACAAGCTGCTGGCCCGCGTGGCCCAGCGTGTTTTTACTGCTTTTCCGGGCGTGTTCGAGAAAGCCCAATGGGTCGGCAATCCGCTGCGCCCGGCTTTCCTGCGCCAGAGCGAGCCAGCAGCCCGTTTTGCCGGGCGCAGCGGCCCGCTCAAGCTGCTGGTGGTCGGCGGCAGTCTGGGCGCCAAGGCGCTGAACGAGCTGGTGCCGCAGGCGCTGGCCTTGATTTCGGCAGATGTGCGGCCCCGAGTGATTCACCAGAGCGGCGCGCGCCAGCTCGCCGAGTTGCAGGCCAGCTACCGCGCCGCTGGCGTCGAGGCCGAGCTGACACCCTTTATCGACGACACGGCCCAGGCTTTTGCCGAGGCCGACTTCATCATCTGCCGTGCCGGTGCCAGCACCGTGACCGAAATTGCCGCCGTCGGCGCGGCGGCCCTGTTTGTTCCCTTTCCTGCTGCGGTCGATGACCACCAGACGGTCAACGCGCAATTCCTGGTCGCCCAAGGCGGCGGCTGGCTGGCGCAGCAGCGCGATCTCACCCCTTCCATTCTTGCCACCATGCTTCAAAACACCCAGCGCCCGGCGCTGATCCAAGCGGCCGTTCAGGCCAAGTCCCTGCAAAAAACCGACGCCACCGCCCGCGTGGTCGCCGCCTGCGAGGAGCTGGCAGCATGAAACACGCGATCAAAAACATTCACTTTATCGGCCTGGGCGGCGCGGGCATGTCCGGCATTGCCGAAGTGCTGCACAACCTGGGTTATGTGATTTCCGGCTCCGATCTGGCCGACAGCGCCACGCTGCAGCGCCTAGCTGCGCTGGGCATCAAGACTTTTGTCGGCCACGACGCGGCCAATCTGGTCGATGTCAACGCGGTGGTGACTTCCACCGCCGTGCGCGCCGACAACCCCGAAGTGCTGGCCGCGCGCGAAAAGCGCATTCCGGTCGTGCCGCGCGCCATCATGCTGGCCGAGCTGATGCGCTTCAAGCAGGGCATCGCCATTGCTGGCACCCACGGCAAGACGACGACGACCAGCCTGGTCGCCTGCGTGCTGGCCGAAGCCGGGCTCGATCCGACCTTCGTCATCGGCGGCAAGCTCAACAGCGCGGGCGCCAATGCCAAGCTCGGCTCGGGCGACTACATCGTCGTCGAGGCCGACGAGTCCGATGCGTCTTTTTTGAACCTGCTGCCAGTGATGGCCGTGGTGACGAACATCGACGCCGACCATATGGAAACCTATGGCCACAACTTCGGCACGCTGAAAAAAGCTTTTGTCGATTTTCTGCACCGCATGCCGTTTTACGGCACGGCGATTTTGTGTACCGACGACCCGGTGATCCGCGAAATCGTGCCCGAGGTGTCCTGCCCGATTACCAGCTACGGCTTCAATGAGGGCGCGCAGGTGCGCGCCGTCAATGTGCGCGCCGTCGGGGCGCAGATGCACTTCACCGCCCAGCGGCGCAACGGCGTGAGCCTGCCCGATCTGGAGGTGGCGCTGAACCTGGCCGGTGAGCACAACGTGCTCAACGCGCTGTCAGCGATTGCCATCGCGGCTGAACTGAGCGTGCCTGACGTGGCCGTGCAAAAAGCGCTGGCCGGCTTTACCGGCGTGGGCCGACGCTTTCAGAGCTATGGCGAACTGCCCGCCACGGGTGGCGGCCAGTTCACGGTGATCGAAGACTACGGCCACCATCCAGTCGAATTGGCGGCGACGCTGGCGGCGGCGCGCGGCGCGTTTCCAGGTCGGCGCATTGTGCTGGCGTTCCAGCCGCACCGCTACAGCCGCACCCGCGACTGCTTCGAGGATTTTGTCCGAGTCATCAGCGCCCACGCCGACGCGGTGCTGCTGGCCGAAGTCTATGCCGCTGGCGAGGCACCGATTGTGGCGGCGGACGGGCGCTCGCTGGCGCGCGCATTGCGCGTGGCGGGCAAGCTGGAGCCGGTGTTTGTCGGCGCCATCGACGCCATGCCGCAGGCGATTCTGGACACCGCCCAGGACGGCGACATCGTGATGTGCATGGGCGCAGGCTCTATCGGCCAGGTTCCCGCCCGGCTTGTTGCCTTGTGCCCGACTTCGGACGTTATACAAGGACTGTGCGCATGAACTCCCATTCCGTTAACTTTGGCAAGGTCGCCGTTCTGATGGGCGGGCTGTCCGCTGAGCGCGACATTTCGCTGATGTCGGGCCAGGGCGTGCTGCAGGCGCTGCGCTCGCAGGGCGTTGATGCCCACGCCTTCGACCCCGCCGAGCGCGATCTCGGCGAGCTGAAAACCGAAGGCTTTGCCCGCTGCTTCATCGCGCTGCATGGCCGCTTTGGCGAGGACGGCACGGTGCAGGGCGCGCTCGAAATGATGGGCATTCCCTACACCGGCTCGGGCGTGATGGCGTCGAGCATCGCCATCGACAAGGTGATGACCAAGCGCCTGCTGCTGGCCGAAGGCCTGCCGACGCCGCGCTACGCGCTGCTGCGCCGGGGCGTTTACACCCGCGCCGAGGTCGAGGCGATTCCCGACGCGCTCGGCCTGCCGCTGATCGTCAAGCCCGCCCGCGAAGGCTCCTCGCTGGGCTTGAGCAAAGTCACCGAGCGCTCCGGCATGACCGCCGCCATCGCGCTGGCCGCCAAGATGGACGCCGATATTTTGTGCGAGCAGTTCATTCAGGGCGACGAAGTCACCTGCCCGGTGCTCGGCACCGGCGAGCACGCGCATGCGCTGCCGGTGATTCGCATCGTCGCGCCCGAGGGCAATTACGACTACGAAAACAAATACTTCACCGACACCACGCAATACCTCGTGCCCTGCGGCCTGCCCGAAGGTGAAGAAGCGGCGATTCAGGCGCTGGTGCTCAAGGCGTTTCGCACCCTGGGCTGCCGGGGCTGGGCGCGCGCCGACGTGATGATTGACCAGGCCACGCGCCAGCCCTACTTGCTGGAAATCAACACCTCGCCGGGCATGACAGGGCATTCTCTGGTGCCGATGTCGGCGCGCTCGACAGGCATGGCTTACGAGGCGCTGTGCCTTGAAGTGCTCAAGAGCGCCCGGCTCGACCAGCCTCATCCGAGCTTGGGCGCCGCGCCCGTTTGAATTTAGCCATGCGACAGACCCTGCAGTTACCTTTGGATGTCAAGTTCATGAACGCCTTTTCGGCGCTTCTGGGGTGGGTGTTTGTCTGCATGATTCTGGCGCTGCTGGGTGCCTGGCTGCTGCGCCAGCCGACGCTGGAGGCCATCGGCGTTCAGGGCGAGCTGACGCACACCAATGCGGTCACGCTGCGGGCCAACGTGGCGCCCAAGCTGGAGGGCAACTTCCTGACCGTCGATCTGGAGGCGACACGCGCCGCTTTTGAGGCCGTGCCTTGGGTGCGCCGCGCCGTGGTCAAGCGAGAATTCCCGAACCGCCTGAAAGTGGTACTGTACGAGCACAAGGCCATCGCCTTGTGGGGCACCGAAAGCGATGCGCGGCTGGTCAATAGTTTCGGCGAGATTTTTGAAGCCAATCCAGGCGACGTGGAAGCCGAAGACCTGCCGCTGCTCAACGGCCCCGAGGACAAGGCGCAACTGGTGTTGCAAGCGTATCGGCAGCTCTCCGTGCTGTTTGAAGGCATGGACGTTGCGCTGATTCAACTGCAGTTGAGCGGGCAGGGCAGCTGGAGCGCCGAGCTCGACAGCGGCACCACGCTGGAACTGGGGCGCGGTTCGATTGATGATCTGCAGGGGCGCATACGCCGCTTCATTACCACGGTCAAGCCGGTTGCCGCACGTTTTGGGCGCGCTCTGGAATCTGCCGATTTGCGCTACCCCAATGGCTATGCCATCAAGCTCAGAGGCGTCACGACCGGCGAGAGCGCCGCCACCGACAAAGACGCCCTCTCAAAGAAAAGATAAAGATATGGCCAAAGAATACAAAGACCTGGTTGTCGGGTTGGACATTGGAACGAGCAAGGTCATGGCCGTGGTCGCCGAGATCATGCCCGGTGGCGAACTGCGGCTCGCCGGTTTGGGAATTGCCGCCAGCAACGGCCTCAAGCGCGGCGTGGTCGTCAATATCGACGCCACCGTTCACAGCATCCAGCAGGCGCTGAAAGAAGCCGAGCTGATGGCCGACTGCAAAATTGGCCGGGTGTTTACCGGCATCACCGGCAGCCACATCCGGGGCATCAACTCCAGCGGCATGGTGGCGGTCAAGGACAAGGAAGTCACCCAAGCCGATGTGACCCGCGTCATTGAAACCGCCAAGGCCATCAACATTTCGACCGACCAGCGCCTGCTGCTGGTCGATCCCCAGGAGTTCGTGATTGACGGCCAGAGCGTGCGCGAGCCCATCGGCATGAGCGGCCTGCGCCTCGAAGCCAAAGTCCACATCGTCACCGGCGCCCAGAGTGCGGCGGAAAACATCATCAAATGCGTGCGCCGCTGCGGCCTGGAAGTCGATCAGCTGATGCTGAACCCGCTGGCGTCCAGCCTGTCGGTGCTGACGCAGGACGAGCGCGAACTGGGCGTGGCGATGGTCGATATTGGCGCGGGCACCACCGACGTGGCGATTTTCGCCAGCGGCGCGATCCGCCACACGGCGGTGATTCCGATTGCGGGCGACCTGATTACCAGCGACATTGCGATGGCGCTGCGCACGCCGACCAAGGACGCCGAAGACATCAAGGTCGAAAATGGCTGCGCCAAGCAGTTGCTGGCCGACCCGGACACCCGCGTCGAAGTGCCCGGTCTGGGCGACCGGGGGCCGCGCATGCTCAGCAAGCAGGCGCTGGCGGGCGTGATAGAACCCCGGATTGAAGAGATTTTCATGATGGTCCAGCAAGTCATCCGCGACTCGGGCTATGAAGAGATGCTGTCTTCAGGTATCGTTCTGACTGGCGGCAGTGCTTTGATGCCCGGCATGATTGAGCTGGGCGAGGATATTTTTCTCAAGCCCGTGCGCCACGGTCTGCCGCGCTACTCTAGCGTTCTGTCCGATATGGTGGCTCAAGCCCGGGCCGCCACCGTCATGGGACTGCTTGAAGAGGCCAGGATGGCGCGCATGCGCGGCCACAAGGTGGCGCAAAAAGCGGGCAGCATGCACAGCGCCTTTGGCCGGATGAAAGACTGGCTGGTGGGGAATTTCTAATTTTTCCAGGCGAAACGATTTTTGACAACTTTTTTGGCAATGCCCATTGATAGGAGGCTCCCCATGACAATAGAAATGATTGAAACACAGGAATTTAACCAAGGCACGCAGATCAAGGTGATTGGCGTAGGCGGTGGCGGCGGCAATGCGGTCGGCCACATGATTCGTTGTGGTGTGCAGGGCGTGGAGTTCATCTGCGCCAACACCGACGCGCAGGCTCTGAACCGGGGCAGCGCGCACAAGACCATCCAGCTGGGCCAGAGCGGCTTGGGCGCGGGCAGCAAGCCCGACAAGGGCCGCGAGGCCGCCGAGCTGGCCGTCGATGACATCCGCAGCGCCATCACCGGCACGCACATGTTGTTTATCACCGCTGGCATGGGCGGGGGCACCGGCACCGGCGCAGCGCCCGTGATTGCCCGCGTGGCCAAGGAAATGGGCATTTTGACCGTCGGCGTGGTCACCAAGCCGTTCGAGTTTGAGGGCGGGCGCCGCATGGCCAACGCCGACCAGGGGCTGGCCGAACTCGAAGCCAACGTCGATTCGCTGATCGTCGTGCTGAACGAAAAGCTGCTCGAAGTGCTCGGCGACGATGTGACGCAGGACGAAGCCTTTGCCCACGCCAACGACGTGCTGAAAAACGCCGTCGGCGGCATTGCCGAAATCATCAACGTGCCCGGCCATGTCAACGTGGACTTTGAAGACGTGCGCACCGTGATGGGCGAACCAGGCCGCGCCATGATGGGCACGGCCAAATCCAAAGGGCCAGATCGCGCCCGCATTGCCGCCGAGCAGGCTGTCGCCTGCCCGCTGCTCGAAGGCATTGACCTCTCGGGCGCCAAGGGCGTGCTGGTGTTGATCTCGGCGGCGCGTGGTTCGCTCAAGCTCAACGAGTCCAAGCTGGCCATGAACACCGTGCGCGCCTACGCCTCGCAGGAAGCGCATGTGATTTACGGCACCGCTTACGACGACGAACTGGGCGAGGAAATTCGCGTCACCGTCGTGGCCACCGGCCTGAGCAGCCAGGGCTCGCGTCGCCAGACGCCGCCGCTGCAGGTGCTGCGCACTCCAGGCATGGGCGCCAGCGAAAAATCGGTCAATGCGCCCGGCGGACGCGCCGGTGTCGGCAATGCCCAGCAGCCCGCCCAGCAACCCGATTACGGCAACACGGCGGTTCCCAGCGTGTGGCGCACCAACCGCACGCATGCAGCGGCCAAGGTCGATGCGCTGGCCGCTGGCGGCATGGACGACTTTGAAATCCCCGCCTTCCTGCGCCGCCAGGCCGATTGATTGGCGGGCTGTTAAACGGACATGCTGGCTCAAAGAACCCTCAAATCCCTCACCAAGGCGGTCGGCATGGGGCTGCACAGCGGCCAGCGCGTCGA
>Ga0302213_1000274_pt1 | contig 31877 bp, 36 predicted proteins | sample II_Fen_N1_2_FD_194583 | JGI IMG/M metagenome (GOLD analysis project Ga0302213, IMG submission 194583) | Peat permafrost microbial communities from Stordalen Mire near Abisko, Sweden - II_Fen_N1_1 | ecosystem: Environmental > Terrestrial > Soil > Wetlands > Permafrost | place: Sweden: Abisko...
ATTATATTCAATTATGAATTATGAATTTTTAATTATGAATTATGCATTCTAAATTATGCATTATGAATTAAGTAAAGCCATGACTTCCGACATCATCTGGTCGTTTGAGAAACCCTGTATGTCGATGGATTTGTTGCGGCACATAGCCACACATGTTCCACAACCCTGACAAAGTCCTGCATTGACACGGGCTGCCACTTTTATAAGGTTACCGCCACGGTCCTTAATTTCTTCTTTCTCGATGGCATGATATGGACATACTTCCATACAAAGCAGACATCCTGTACAAGTGGTGAAACTTGGTGGCCCCTGACGGTTTACCACAGCTACAATCGGTTCACGTGTCAACTCATCGCTTGAGAATAAGCCTATGGCCTTACTGGCAGAAGCGGAAGCTTGTGAAACAGACTCAGGAATATCCTTGGCACTCTGGCATGCTCCTGCCAACATGATACCGGCAGTGTTTGTTTCAACCGGTTTCAGTTTAGGGTGTGCTTCTGAGAAAAAATGATGTTGATCGTAACTGATATGTAGCTTTTGTGCCAACGATTCGGCTCCAATGTTAGCAACAACTGCTGTTGCCAGTACAACCATGTCAGCTTCAATTTCTACAGGCTCTGAGTTCATCAACGTATCAACACCTTTTACAATGAGCTTTCCATTCTTTTCATAAATACGTGAAACACGTCCGCGGATATAATTTACATCGTCATCTTCAATAGCACGACGCACAAATTCATCGTAATTCTTTCCGGCAGCACGAATATCCATGTAGAATACATATGCTTTGCCTTCATGGTTTTTGTGTTTGTAGAGCATGGCATGTTTTGCCGTGTACATACAACATATTTTTGAGCAATATTCAATTCCTTTTGCTTTGTCACGTGATCCTGCGCAGGCTACAAAGACTATTTTTTCAGGTACTTTTCCGTCGGAAGGCCTGCGTATTTCACCTGCAGTAGGTCCTGATGCCGATGCAAGACGTTCAAATTGCATACCGTCGATCACATCTTTAAATTTGCCATACCCGTATTCAGGAAAGAAGTCGGCATGTTTTAAATCAAATCCGGTAGCAGTAATGATTGCACCTACTTTTACATCTCTGAATTCATCCTGTGTGTCATAATCAATGGCACCGGTAGGACATATTTTTTTACAAAGGCCGCATTTACCGCCTTTTGTAAACCAGGTACAATGTTCACGATCGATGACCGGTTTATTAGGTACAGCCTGAGGAAACGGAGAATAAATGGCAGTACGGAATCCCATACCTTCGTTGAATTCATCCGGTATTTTCTTGGTAGGACATTTTTGAGAACATGCACCACAACCGGTACATTTTTTCATATCCACACTTTTAGCTTTCATTCTGATTTTTACATCGAAATTACCCACAAATCCTGAAACACTTTCTACTTCAGCATAGGTAAGTAGTTCGATATTCGGATGTTGTGCCACTTCCACCATGCGTGGAGTGAGGATACATTGCGAACAGTCGAGTGTAGGGAATGTTTCTGAAAGTTGTGACATGTGACCTCCGATAGAAGGTTTCTTCTCTACCATGATCACCTGATGCCCTGCATTAGCAATGTCGAGTGCCGACTGAATGCCTGCAATACCACCACCAATGACCAGTGCCGTTTTTGTAACGGGTACCTTTATCGGGAAAAGAGCAACGTTTTTCTTTACCTTTTCCACCAAAGTACGAACAATATCCAATGCTTTCTGGGTAGTAGCATCCGATTTAGGATGAACCCAGGATACCTGTTCGCGGATATTTGCCATTTCACAGAGATATGGATTGATGCCTGCTTTTTCAGCTGCTTTGCGGAATGTACCTTCGTGCATACGAGGGGAACAAGCTGCCACCACTATCCCGGTTAGTTTGTGTTTCTTGATAGATTCAATGATCAGGGTCTGTCCCGGATCAGAGCACATATATTTATAATCAACACTGAAAGCAACCCCTGAAAGTTTGCCGGCCTTTTCAGCTACCTTGGCTACATCAACTGTTGCTGAAATGTTTTCGCCACAATGACAAATAAAAACTCCAATTCTTGCCATATCTTAAGCCTCCAATTTTACTATACAGTTAACTACTTTTTCAGTCGGCACATAATGCTTGTTTAATCCAAGCTTATCGGCTGAAATCCCCATGCTGAGCCCCAATGCCTGGGTGATAAACAGAACAGGTATATTGATATCTTTTTTCAGTTGTTTCTTAATTTCAGGACGGCGCATATCCAGGTTCATGTGGCACATGGGACAGGCCACTACAATTGACTCTGCACCACGATCGGCAGCATCTTCCAGTATTTTGCCCGAAAGTTTTGCTACAATATCGGTACGTGATACAGATAGCCCGGCTCCACAACATTCTGTTTTAAAAGCCCAGTCAATAGGTGTTGCTCCGGCTTTTGCCATGACTTCATCCATTTCCATTGGGTTTTCTATTTGTTCCAGTGTGGCCAGTTCTTTTGGGCGTGAGTATAAACAACCGTAGTAACATGCTGCTTTTTGATTCAGCTTGTTTACAATATGTTCATCGACAACCGGGAAAATGTATTTTTGCAGAAATTCAAATACAGTCAGGATTTTAACGTCTGCAGTCAGTTTTAAATCAATGTAACTCTCTATCTTCTGCCTGGTGGCAACATTGCTGCTTATTTCAAGTTTTGAACTGGAAATACGGCTGTAACATGCTGCGCATGGTACTACGATTTCAGTCAACCCTTGTTTTTCGGCTAATGCCAGCGTCCGTGCAGGAAGCGCAATAGCCAGATCATGATTCATGTTATGAGCCGCTGAAGCACCGCAACAGCTCCAGTCTTTAATTTCTTCGAGCGTCACGTTGCATTTTTCGGCAACAGCAAACAGCGAGTCATTGTATTCTTTACTCGATCCTTCGAGCGAGCAACCGGGATAATAACCTATTCTCATATATTTTTGTCTACGGGTACAAATCTACGTTTCCGTTGTCTGTAAACCCAATTAACTTATTATTCTTATTATTCTAATTAACCAATCAACCAATCAACCAATTAACTAATTAACTAATCAACCAACTAATTAACTAATCAACCAATCAACCAATTAACCAATCAACCAATTAACCAATCAACCAATTAACCAATCAGCTATTCATGTGTGCCTTCACTGATCCTCTTGAATATCTTCGCGATCTCTTTCGTGTTTTGAACCTGATGAGGGAAGATAGCAAGCTTTCCTTTTGCTAACATTGAGGGAACCAGCTGAACATCCTGAATAAGATTCAGTGTTCTAAGTTTATAATCGATTGTTAAGCCCACTTCATGCAGTTTGCCGTTCATCTTAATTGAATTCAGGAATGCCTTATGGAACTTTAATATATCTTTTGCTTCCGGGTTTACTTTATCCTGACGGATTGACTCCTGACGAAGGAAATCCATGACCTGTGAAAGCTTTACTTCCTGCGGACAACGCGAATAACACGTGTCACATGCCAGGCAAAGCCAGATAGAAAGAGAGCTTAGTATCTTGTCTTCATAGCCCGGAAGTTCGAGTTGAAGCATGCGGAGGATCTGATTAGGCATAACGTCCATCTCTTCATTGAGAGGGCAGCCCGCAGAGCATTTACCGCATTGATAACAATGTGAAATGATCACTCCGGTTGCTACTTCCACCTGCGACTTTAACGTGTCGGCGTGATGATGAGTTGATTTGTCCACGACTATATTTTTTAATGTATAAGTTGATTGTTTTTATTGTGACATGACAATAGCATGTTCCGATAATAGGTTCGGTTTACTATTTACCTTTATGGATAAGGGGGCGTTGACTATGATCAGGAAGACATATATAGCATGATGTGTGCATATAATTTCCTAAAAGAAAAAAAGGATGGTTGATTTATTTCTAAAAAATTCAAAGCTAACATTGATTATTTCATTAAAACGAATCAGGGTGTAGAATAGTTAATTGTTCAATTCCAATTTCTAATTCTGCTGCAAAAATAAGCATTTTAATTGGTCGACCACGGCAAGAATGGTCTTATTTAGATTAAAAAACATTAAATCATGCACAATATTCTGCTCCTTGTGCAATCAGATCACTCATTTGTGGATTTATATTCCTTTTTTACTCAAAAAACCGTGTGCGCAAACGATGGCTTTTCCTTGTTACAAAATATTGTGTTTTTGACTCCTTGGGTTATTTTCCGTATCTTTGCACAAAATCGTAGTCCGTCAGATTAATTAATAGAACTTGTGAAAGATGAACGGATGCGTGAAATATTCTATGACATTTGATAAATTAGATCTTATTGAGCCGATCTTAAACGCTCTTAAACACGAAGGTTATACCCAACCAACTCCCATTCAGGAAATTTCAATTCCAATAGTACTTAAAGGACAGGATTTATTAGGATGTGCACAAACAGGTACCGGAAAGACGGCTGCCTTTGCAATTCCAATCCTACAATTATTGCACTTAAATAAAGGAAACGACAGGGCTCCCCGAAAGATAAAATCATTAATAGTAACTCCAACAAGGGAATTGGCTATCCAGATAGGCGAAAGTTTTGCTGCTTATGGTAGGTTTATGAATTTGCGACATACTGTTGTTTTTGGGGGTGTTCCACAGAGTCAGCAGGTTGGTGCACTTAAGATGGGTGTCGATATCCTGATTGCTACTCCCGGCCGCTTACTCGATTTAATCAATCAGGGCTATGTGAAACTTGGTGATATCAGCATTTTTGTACTCGATGAAGCCGATCGTATGCTCGATATGGGTTTTATTCATGATGTGAAGAAACTTATTAAGCTGATTCCGGCAAAAAGGCAATCACTTTTCTTTTCAGCCACCATGCCCGAATCAATCCGTGTGCTGGCAAGTACCATATTGACCAATCCGGAAGAAGTACAGGTTACTCCGGCTTCAACTACCGCTGAAACGGTGGAACAGGAAATGTATTTTGTAGATGCAGTCAATAAGAAGGATTTGTTGATTCATATATTAAAAGATAAATCAATCGCTACTGCGCTTGTATTTACCCGTACAAAACATGGGGCTGATAAAGTGCAGCGCATGTTGGAAAAAGCCAAAATCAAAGCGGAAGCCATTCATGGTAATAAATCACAAAATGCACGTCAGAATGCCTTGCGTAATTTTAAAGACAAAACAACCCGTGTTTTGGTTGCCACCGATATTGCTGCACGTGGCATTGATATTGATAATCTGAATCTGGTAATCAATTATGAGATTCCCAATATCCCCGAAACCTATGTTCACCGTATCGGCCGTACAGGCAGGGCAGGACTGGAAGGAAAAGCTGTATCATTCTGTGATGTTGAAGAGTTTGATTACCTGCGTGATATACAAAAACTTATTTCCATTGAAATACCGGTAGTAACCGATCATCCTTATCCTGCCGAGAATTTGCCCGTTCCCGGAGCCAAGAGAGCTAAAGGAAAGAGTCCGGGTGCAAAAGCAGGTGCCAGAGGTGGTAATGGTTCACCAAGGCCTGCTTCATCAACAGGTAATAGCTCAGCTGTAGGTGAATCAAGGATTCCTAAACCAACAAGGCCACAAAGTTCCAGACCGCCTGTATCACATACTGCAAAATCGGATAGTGCTCCTAAGAAATACTGGGGAAAATAAATAATCAGGCTGGTTATTCCCTGATACCTGTCTAAGAGCTCCCTGCCATTCAACTGAATGGCAGGGAGCTCTTTTTAGTATGAGTCGGGAATTTGTTTGCATAAATACAGAGAAATACAGATAATCTAAAATACGATTGCACATAGTGCTAACGGATATATTGGGTGATATTTTTGGTCTATATGTTATTTTTTTTAATTGAAATATCAGACAAATTGAAATTAATACAATAATAAAACTATTATCAATTAATGGGTGTTTAAAACTCAACTATTATATTGAAATGATCGAAGTCTAACAATTAAATAAATAAAATATGATTAAAACATGACTTATTTTTAAGTTGCTATTTTAGTTAGATAAAAAGTTTCAATTAACAACTAACAAATTGTCATTATGAAAACTAAAATAATTATACTCTTTTTACTTGCAACAGCAGGTTTTTTAACTGCTCAGACGCAGGGTACACTTACCATAAGTACCCTCACGAGTCAAACGACAGGTGCTCAGTATGCACCAAATAATGTTGTGGCTATATGGATTGTTAACAACAGTGGCACTTTTGTAAAGTCCACGTTAGTTTATGCTGCTACAAGGCAACAATATCTGCTTACCTGGGTAACTAACAGTGCACAAAATAAAGTAGACGCAACAACCGGTGCAACACAGACATCTCATGGTACCCGTACCAGTTCATGGAATGGGAAAGATGTCAGTGAAGTAGTTGTTCTTGATGGAACATACAGTGTAAAAATGGAATTAACCGATAAGAATGCACAAGGAAATGTAGGAACTTTTGCTTTCACAAAGGGACCCGCTGCACAGACTTTAACTCCGGCTTCTGTACCTAGTTTTGCCAATATCTCCATTAAATGGACTCCTCTGTCCACCGGACTTGAAAGTATTCCATTTTCAAGCTTGTTTAATATTTATCCCAATCCGACGAATTCTTCCATTTTTGTAAATGGAACTGATATTCAGAAAATCGAAATACGTACAATTGCCGGCGAAAATGTATTAAGCAGCAATACGCAAAATGTAGATTTAAGTTCATTGCCCAAAGGAATTTATCTTGCTATTATAAAGAGTAACGGTGGAACAGCCGTTAAGAAAATCGAAAAACAATAACTTTTCTTGATGTAATGTGATTCTGCTCATCCAACTTGTGAAAGTTGGATGAGTTTTTTAGTATATATGAACTTGTTTTCATATAATCTAAGGCTACAATTTTTTCATGACCATTCAATGTGAGTGTTTTTTTTGTAATGCAGGAATAGCTTTTGGAGTAAGTTAATTGTCCTGTCTTTATAGAATAATAATCTGTGATAAATCAAAATAAAGGTAGTTTACCGGATAATGAATTTAAATATTTTATCTTTGTATCCATGAATCAGCTGCATAAAGACATAAAGACCTACTCCTTTACCGAAAATTCCCCGAATTTTTCAGGGTTTGCATTAAAACGCATGGAGGATGTATACCTCAATGCCCAGGGTGCTCCTGACAGTCCGCACCGGCATGATTATTACACCATTATTTTTATAGAGCGGGGTGAAGGGGTACATTTTGTTGATTTCACAGAATATAAAGTAGACGATCGTTCTATTTATTTCATACAACCCGGGCAAATGCACCAACTGGTACTCACATGTGAACCTGTTGGGTGGGTGATTACCTTTACGGAGGAATTCCTGGTTGCCAACTCCATTCCCGAAAAACTGATCAATGATATCTATCTTTTCAACGATTATGGACAATCACCCCCGTTGGCAATAAACGAAGAAGATATGCAGGTATATAAAAACCTGATAGCTCAAATGGCACATTTTTCCGGATCGCTTGAGACTTATACTGTTGAAGCCATCGGATCTCTGCTGAAGATTTTTCTGATTCAGGGGAATAATCACTGCAGCCTGCGTAAAAGCAATAATCCGCAACTTATTGAAACCAGCAATCATATCCTTCGGGCTTTTAAACAATCGTTGAATAAGAAATACGCCATGGCACACATGGTTTCCGACTATGCAGACGAAATGGCTGTGACGAGCGATTACCTTAATAAAACCGTTAAGAACCTGACCGGTAAAACGGCCAAGGACCATATCCAGAGCAAGCTGATAACAGAAGCCAAACGTTCGTTATTGTTCAGTAATATCAGTAATAAAGAACTGGCCTATGAACTTGGCTTTGAAGAATCGGCCCATTTCAATAATTTCTTTAAGAAAATAACAGGACAGACACCCACCGAATTCCGTATTTCTGCACGACAGTCCTGATTTTTGCACTCATTCACCTGATTTTATTACTGCACGGGGCTACTTGTCGCCGTATCTTTGTCGTAACAAGTTGGAAGCGTTTTCCAACTCTAAAAACAACAGACAATGAAAACAGTATTGCATAAATCAGAAACACGTGGACATGCTAACCATGGTTGGCTCGATTCACACCATACCTTTAGTTTTGCCAATTATTATAATGCTGAAAGGAACCATTTTGGTGCCTTAAGGGTACTCAACGATGACAAGGTATCGGCAGGTGAAGGCTTTGGCACTCACCCGCACGATAATATGGAAATAATATCTATCCCGCTTTTCGGGGATCTGGAACATCAGGACAGCATGGGAAACCATGGTGTAATTACCACCGGTGAAATTCAGGTTATGAGTGCCGGAACAGGTATTTTTCACAGCGAATTTAATAAGAACAAAGACAAGGAAGCACAGTTTTTACAAATATGGGTTTTCCCCGATAAAAAGAATGTAACACCGCGGTATGATCAGATCTCTATTGCCGACATTGCCAGGCCTGATGAACTGAGCCAGATACTCTCCCCTAACCCCAATGACCAGGGTGTCTGGATTAACCAACAGGCCTGGTTTCACATAGGCGAACTATCGACAGGCTGGAAAGGAAACTATCACCTTAAAATAGCGAAAAACGGGGTATATTTCTTTGTTATCGAAGGAAATGTAACTATTGCCGGACAAGCCCTGGCACGACGGGATGGATTAGGTGTGAGTGAAACGGAAGATATTGAAATTACAGCTGACACTGACTCAAGGTTGCTGGTAATGGAAGTGCCTATGGTAGTTTAAAATAGTAGGTAGAAAATAGTAGGTAGAAAGTAGTAGGTATTAGGTAGTCGGTTGAAATAGCTAGTGCAATCTGTCAGTGGTTTAACAACAAACCTATCAGTGTTAAAAAGTTACCGGCATTAAAAAAGCAATAATATTAATCATCAAAACAAACAAAAAATGAATACAACTAAAAGTTTTTTCTCAACCGACCAACTATCATGGTCATTGTTAGTATCACGAATCGCATTAGGCGCAGTACTTTTACCTCATGGAATGCAAAAGGCCCTTGGACTTTTTGGCGGATATGGATTTACAGGGACGGTAGGATTTTTTCACTCCATGGGAATGCCATATGTTATTGGAATACTGGTTATTATGGCCGAGTTTGCAGGTAGTATCGGAGTGCTTTTAGGACTTGGAACACGTTTTATGGCTTTGTCTATATTCATGACCATGGCCGGTGCTATGATTATGGGTGGCCATATAAACAATGGTTTCTTTATGAACTGGTTTGGAATGCAAAAAGGGGAAGGTATTGAATACTTTGTTCTGATGATCGGGTTGGCGCTGGTTCTGATCATTGGAGGCAGTGGTAAATTGTCAGTTGACAACGTAATCTCGAAGAACCTTAAGTAAATTAGTAATTCGAATTGAAAAATTAAGTCTGCTTTTTTCTGCATATCCTGTTTATAATACATGGTATTTTGCGTAAAACCCCTTATGGGGTTTTATTGCGACTGTATCACCTTATTTGTCTTTTTCTTCCGGTAATTTATCCTTATTCTATCCATAACCCTCCTATAACCCACCTCATTATATAATATGGGTTATAGGTGGGATATAGGAGGGATATCTAAGGGACAACTAAGAAACACCAGAAAAAGCGTGACAGAGAGATGATGAACGGGTAATATTGTTCCGTGTTCCGTTTTCCGCGTTTGAAAAGTTTGAAGTGTTTCAAGGGTTTGAAGAAGGGTAAGTTGGAATTCAGAAATAATTGCTTCTTCCGGGAAATAACGGATGGTTAACGGATTTTAGTATGCAAACAGGATATTGTCATTTTTGCTAAAGAATAGACTGCGATGATTAATATTTATTACTTTAAACTGTTTATTTGCTTTATTCTATATTTAAATTTATCGTTGTTTTTTGCACCCCATACCCCAAATTGGGGAATTTTGATTCGTATTGATAAGGTCCATTGGATTGAAATTAAAAAAAACAAGAACATAAGAATTAAGTTTAACCTATTTAATTTCTATTGCTGAAATTTTGCTATGGCCTGTGCATCGATGTTGTTTTTGTAGATATTGCTTTATATGACTTTGTGGAATAGAGTCCACCGGTAAATAGTATGCTCCATTTGGGGCAAAAAAATACTACTGTTTAAAAAAAATCATATAAACACTAAGTTTCAGTACGGGTTCATTCAACTTCGTCCTTAGCTGACGAAGTTGATTCATAATTAATAAAAAATAAAAACCCATACTGATAAATTTTCAGCATGGGTTTTTAAATGAAACTATCGTTGAATCAATGCACTAATTTGCGCCTGGATATAGTTTTACTCTTTCTTTTGGTAATAACTTTTAATTCATTTTCAGCAACACGTGCCATTACGATACGTGTTATCAATTCATTTGGAATTGGTTTGTCCAGGGTAAAGCGAATGCTTACATTGGTAGTTTCAAAGTCTTTTACCTCTTCTTCAAATTCTTTTAATACATCCTGACTCATTACGAAAAATGAACATTTGTTTTTACTAGCCCCATACCCTACCAGCAGACCCTTGTGCTTATAGACAGGTATCATATACCTGATGGTTTCTTCAGCATCGGGAACCAGGGATTTAATAATTTGCCTGATATTTTCAAGCGGCATATAAAGGTTATCGGGTAGCATATTTAAATAATCGATGACCGTACGTATACTGGCGTTTTGCTTTGTGTGTTGCATGATGAAATAGATTTAAGTAAATAAGTGAGTGAGTTAATAATGTGGTGGTTATCAAGAACTGTTTTAACTTTAAAGAAACATAGTTGCACGCAGTATTTCAAGTGTTTACAACGTAAGAATTGAAATTTATTATCCGGTGACTACAACCTCATTCGGATAATCTACATTGTGTAACTATGTTTCCAATAAGGTGAGATTTTTTATAAAGGCAATATAATTCACTTTTATTTCATTGTACATATACAATTTCTCGATGAACAATAATTCTCTCTGTGCCATTTCTCAAATTAGTAAGAGAATTTGCAAAGAACCATTGGCTTGTGATTGTTGCCTTTGTTCATGTTCTACAATGGCTTGAAATTTATAATATTCATAAAACAAGTGTGATTTGGGAAAGGTTCTGAATTTTTAGTTTGTAGCTTGTTATTTAATGTTTAATGTTTAAAATTCATGATTTTATGACGTTTATTTATGGATAATTTGATTGATAAAAAAGAATGTTAATCGACTTTTTTCTGAAAAACAGCATGTAATAATCTGGTATCATTTTTGTTTTACTTGTTAAAAGCAATTCAACATGTAATAGGTTTAGAACTGCTTTTTATAAAAAGGCATGTCGTTATAATATAGATATACAGGCTGTTAAGTTTAAATTAAAGATGCGATTTTTTTGCTAGAACCGGGTATAAAAGCCTATAAATGTGTGAATGTTGTAACTTTTTTCATTAATTGTGTAATGCATTTGTACGATAAAGGCCGCACCTTTGTGAAGTCAAAAGGAATACAAATTTAAAAACAAAAAAATATGAAATCAATAAAATTAATTGTATTAGGAATGATGTTCCTGTTTGCAGGAACCACTCAAGGTCAGTTATCTGTGCGGTTAAATATCGGCACACCTCCACAATGGGGTCCTTCGGGGTACGATCAGGCACGTTATTATTATTTGCCCGACATTGAATGTTATTATGATGTACCACATTCTATGTTTATTTATTCTTCAGGGAACAGATGGATACATAGCCGTTACCTGCCGGCACGCTACAGGAATTATGATTTATACAACGGGTATAAGGTTGTGATGAATGATTACAGGGGTAACGCACCATATTCCCAGTTCCGTGAACACCGGATGAGGTATGCAAGAGGTTACCGTGGAGGTGAACAACATTCTATCCGTGAACACTATGTTGATCGTGGAAGACGTCAAGAAGGTCCGGTCAGAAGAATGAATAATCGCGGTGATGACAGAGATCATGATCGGGGTCATGCCAGAGGAAATGAACAGGGTCATGACAGGGGTCACGACAATGGAAGAGATCATGACAGGAATGACCGCCATTAAGTAATTAATAATTAATAATTGTCAGAAAGCTGAAATTTAAGCTTTTACATATTCACTAATAGATCATTAACTATCTATTATTACTTATCTGGTAATAAAACAATATTGAATTTCTTTATAAGCTATATAATCAACTAAAAAAAACAGAATGAAAACGATCAAATTAATTGTATTTGGAATGATATTGATGTTTGCAGGATCCATGCAAGCCCAATTATCTGTCAGAGTGAATATTGGTACGCCTCCAACATGGGGTCCAGCCGGATATAACAGTGTCCGTTATTACTATCTGCCCGACATTGAAAGCTATTATGATGTTCAAAATTCCATGTTTATTTATTATTCGGGAAGAAGTTGGATTCACAGCCGTACCTTGCCAGCCCGTTACAGGAATTATGATTTATACGGAGGGTATAAAGTGGTGATGAATGATTACCGGGGTAACAGGCCATACGATAATTTCAGGCAATACAGAGTAAAATATGCCAAAGGATATCGTGGGCATGAACAACGAAATATCGGAGAAAGGAATGATAACCGCGGAAGAGGACATGAAGCGGTACAACCAAACCGGGTCAACAACCGGGCACCTGAAAGATACAACAATCAATCTCAGGTTCGCGGAAATGACAAGGGTCATGATAAGGGAAATGATAAAGATAAAAAAGATGGTCGTGATAATGGTAACAGAAAATAAATACCATTCGACTGATTTATAAATTCACTCTAAATTAAAATAATTAAAAAAAACAAAATGAAAGCATTAACATTAACTGTCGCATTAGTCCTATTAACATTAGGTACGAATTTATCGGCTCAAAAACACCTCTATTCAGAAGGTTATGGTAACACATTAAATCTAGGAGTGGGAATAGGCGGATATTCAGGATATTATGGTTACATAGGTCATACATTACCAGTTTTTAGTATCAATTATGAATTTGGAGTGGCCAGAAATTTCACGTTAGCTCCATTCGTAACGTTGTATTCATATTCTGATCCTAACTATACAACTTATGTTACTCCAATTGGTGTAAAAGGCAAGTTGTATCTGGATCAATTACTACATGCAGGATCACGTTGGGATTTTTATGTAGGTGGTTCATTAGGCATTGCACTCGTAAGCACTACCTGGAATGATGCTTATACAGGCGATAGAACTTACTATAGAACAACCGATCCATTGTACCTTGACTTGCATGTAGGAACAGAATATCATCTTTCAAGAAATATCGGAGCGTTCCTTGACCTGTCAACAGGTGTATCAACGGTTGGTATTGCCATTCATTGATAGATAAACAAAAATTAAAATTAAAATGAAAAGAACAGAAATTAAAAAATCAAAGGTTCAAGTTCCCTTCTATGATACGCAAAAGGTCAACAACCTTGATGCCATGAAAGCATTTAAGAGGAAATTTAGTGCAAATGTCAATATTCTTTCCTTTATACGGGGAGATGGAATAACTGAGAATGGTGCACCATTTGAACTATTTGCTCATATTATTGAAGGCTAAACTTAAATTAATTATTCACCGGGAACTAATATTCCCTTGAATGAGATTTAAAATAATTCCTGTTCGTATTTTGAAAAGTAAGAAGATTATTTTTAACGCATAGCATTAAAGGGTTAACTGATAAATATTTTACATATAACTATCAATTTTCCACAAATGCATTGTAATAAAAACAGCTTTTAATAAGATTACTAATATCAAAGATTATGTCGAAAGAAAAAGAAGGTAAGGAAAAATCAGACAAAAAATCGCCTTTAAAAAGCCTTAAGGAAAAACGTGCGGAGAAAGCATCGAAACGTTTAGAAAAAGGGAAGACAGAAAGTCTGTAACTCCGCATCAATCTTTAGGATAGATTAAAACAGGAAACTTTTTAATCTACCGGTTGAATTTAAGATAGAAATACTCAGTCAAATATTGTTTTGAAATAGATGAGTTGTGTTTTTAGTTGAATTCAGACAAATGATCAAAAATAATATAGCCCTTCCTATAAGTTAATTTATTAATAGGTTGGGCTATTTTATTACTATCTGAATATGTGTCACAATCTTTCTTTCTTATTAAGTTATTCAGTCAACACATGCTTTTAAAAGCAATAAAGACCAAATGTTTTAATATGTTGTCAAATGACAGCTATTCAGCAGATAAATGTGTGAATTAGAATACTAATTCAGGAAATTGTATAACTCCGTTTGATATTTACCGACTTATATTTGTAGCTCAAAGAAAGTAGAAAACTTAGTTGGACATTGAAGAATACACTATCCATGTAAATTTATGATTTAGATAGTTCGATTCCCAATTTATTCATTAAAAAAAACACCATGAAAAATTCAGAAAACGAAAAACCGAAATTTCCATTTTTAGTTGATGTAAGGGATTATCTTTCTAATTCAATGCTTATGAAAAATAATCATAACAAATCGAACGTTGGAGAAAGTAACGTGTTATTTAAAAAGTCAGCTGAAAAATCAGACAGCATACCTTTTGATCTTTTTGCACATATCCTCGAAGGATAGACGGGGAAGGTTTTTAAATGAGATACAAAAGACAATTATAACATGCTGATAACCTGTTATAATTGTTCGTTAAATTATTCAGGCTAAATGAAACTGATTTTGTTTAGATAAATTAATTAATAATTTCCTTCCCTTCCCTCCCTAAAGATGGATAGTCTATTGGTATAAGGCATCTTGAATTATTACGTTGCTTTTTAAATAGGGTATATTCGTTCGTTAATTCAGTTTTCAATTGCATAATTTTATAAGATGAATCAGCCTTAATAGCTGTTTTATTTAAAGTCAGATTTATATCCGGTATAGAAATAAACCGGATGAAATATCGGGTAATATATTTTTATCTGATAGATGAAGGTGTGAATTGTGTAAATCTTTCCTAAAATTGTGTAACTGACAGATCTATTGATAAGGCTACATTTGTAACATTAAAATAAATATATACTTACATAAAAACAACAACATTATGAGTACAGGAAAAGTAGTATTAGGGGTAGTTGCAGGTGCAGCTGTCGGAGCATTGGTTGGAATATTATATGCTCCGGCAAGAGGTGCTGTTACACGCAGATCAATTTACAGAAAAGGCGAACACGAAGTAGATTCATTGAAAGATAAATTCAGTGACTTTGTTGACAGCATTACCGAAAAGTTTGAAAAAACCAAAAGTGAAGTGACTGATCTGGTTGAAGAAGTAAAAGTAAAAGTTGAAGAAGTTGAAAAAGAACAAAAAACTTCCAAAAAGTAAGTGTTTAATTGTTTAGACATTAAGTCCGCTCCGAAAAGAAATTACTAGATGATTGTCCTGCCTTAGGATTTTCGGAGTGGACTTTACTTCTTGAAACTTAGTATGAATCCCATTAAACAAAAATCAGCCCGTATTTAAACAAAACCCGACATTATGGAAGACAATTCGACTTTAATAGAATCATTGCTTGAAAGGGCAATTGAATATGGTAAAATAAATTATGAATTAGTAAAATTGAATGTCATTGACAAAACGACTAATGGTATCTCCTCGTTTGTACCAAACACAGTTGTTTTTCTGGTTTTAAGTTCAATGTTGCTATTTTTTAATTTAGGAGTGGCTTTTTTGCTTGGAAAAATACTGGGAGAGTTTTTTTACGGGTTCTTTATTGTTTCAGCCTTTTATGCACTTGTTGCATTTATTATGTATTTCTTTTTGCGTAAGTGGGTTAAAAGAGTTTTTTATGATTATATGATTAAACAAATTCTTAAATAATTCATAATTCATAATTCATAATTCATAAATTTAAGCTTTTGCACATTAACAAATATGTTATTGGAAATCTATGATTACTTAAATGCTTAATCCGGGAATTGATTCGTTTTTTAAGTGTTAGAAAAGAAACCACATTAGCAGACTTTTTACAAATTACAAATAATAAAAACATCATGGATAATATAACTTGTGCTGCCGAATTAAAAATAGCTATTCAAACGTTGAAATTTGAACGTGATGTACAGGGACAAATTCTGAAAGAACAATTCTTTGTTACTTTCGAAAGTCTCAAGCCGGTGAACATGATAAAAAGCACATTGCATGAAATAACCTCATCTCCTTATCTGATGGATAATATGCTTGGAGCCATCATGGGTATGGTAAGTGGTTATGTTTCTAAGAAAATTGCTGTAGGTACTTCCCATAGCCTGATACGTAAAATTATGGGTTCTGTTTTGCAGTTTGGTATTACCAATGTAGTAGCACAACATTCGGATATACTTAAAACGGTTGGGAACTTTTTTATAGAAAAGTTTATTCATAAACATGAGAGTAAAATAGCCAGAACGTGACAACAACTAATACTACATTGCCTTTTTATGCAAAAGCCGGCATTTTCTTTGTCGGATTAGCTGCCCTGTTAACTATTTTATATGTTGCACAGGGCATTATTGTTCCACTGATTTTTGCTTTTATCATTGCTGTTTTACTTAACCCGGTAGTCCGTTTTTTTATCCGGTTAAAAATAAACAGAATAATATCCATTGTTATTACGCTGCTAATTACTGTATTGGTGATTCTTGCATTTTCAGCACTTATATACACTCAGCTAGTTAGTTTTAGCGATTCATGGCCGGTATTTGTCGACAAGTTTACAGTCATACTCAATCAGGCAATCAGTACCGCTTCAGAGTTTTTAAATATCAGACCTTCGCTTATACATGCGTGGATAACAAAAACGCAGCATGAACTTATCAATATAAACGGAACATTAATCGGGCAGACAATTGTCAGCGTAGGAAGCAGCCTGGCTACTTTATTTATCGTACCGGTATATGTTTTTGTAATACTCTATTATCAGCCGCTATTAATTGAATTTATTCACAGGCTATTTAAAAAGGTCCATCAGGATAAAGTGACTGTAATCGTTACGGAAACCAAATCCGTTATTCAGCATTACTTGTTGGGATTAATCATTGAGGCTATCATAGTTGGGGCACTCAATGCTGCCGGACTTTTATTACTTGGAATACAATATGCTCTTATACTGGGAGTGATTGGCGCATTGCTCAATGTTATACCATACCTTGGAGGAATCATTGCAGTGGGTTTATTTATGATGGTAGCATTGGTTACCAAATCATCAGCCTGGTTTGCATTGTATGTTTTTGGAATCCATATTTTTATTCAAATAATTGACAATAATTATATTGTACCCAAAATAGTTGCTTCTAAAGTAAAAATAAATGCACTTTTTTCAATTATAATTGTTTTGGTAGGAAATGAATTGTGGGGAATTACCGGAATGTTTCTTTCTATTCCGCTTCTGGCAATTATCAAAGTTATTTTTGATCATATCGATGGCTTGGAACCCTGGGGCTTTTTACTGGGGGATACAATGCCTGCTATGATCAGACCAAAATCATTTTTCAAGAAGAAAGTACCAATATCAAAATAAATCTAAATGAGCGTATTTAATCCACAATGACAACGTTGTATTTTGAAAATTATATTTTTAACTTTAATTGTTGTCGTTAAGTATTAACTAAAACATAACAAAATGAAAACGAATATAATATACAAACCAATTGAAAGTCAATCAAACCATAAAGGGGTTCTTGAGTATGAAAAGGCCATTTATTCTAATGTTATTGAAAAACAATTCAGGCATCATTCTTCAAAAGAACATTCCAGCGACCTGGCAGAAATACTTGTTCTGACATCATATCCTCCCAGGGAATGCGGAATAGCAACCTATTCGCAGGATTTGATTAAGGCATTAAACAATAAATTCAGTAAATCGGTCTCCATAAAAGTCTGCGCTTTAGAAACGGCCAACCAACATTTTGAATATCCGGAAGAAGTGAAATACATCCTGGATACTTCCCAGGTTACTTCCTATTTAAGCCTTGCACAAACGATTAATGATGATGAAAATATCCAACTCGTTCTGATCCAACATGAATTCGGATTATATAAAGAACAGGAGATGGCATTTCTTCAGCTATTGTATGAAATATCCAAGCCCGTTGTACTCGTTTTTCACACGGTACTCCCAAAGCCGGATCTACATTTAAAGAAAGAAGTAAAAAATATTATTGCAGCCTGCAAGTCAGTTATCGTAATGACGAATACATCATCCGACATTCTGATGGTTGACTATGGAATATCGAAACAAAAGATTACGGTTATACCTCATGGTACACACCTGGTGCCTCGGTTGAGTGAAGACCTTCTGAAGGAAAAATATAAACTTACAGGACGACAGGTATTGTCTACTTTCGGTTTGTTAAGTTCAGGGAAGAGCCTTGAAACTACGATTAATGCATTGCCTGCAATTGTAAAGCAATGTCCGGAAGCTGTATTTCTGATCATTGGGAAAACTCATCCTGAAGTAGTGAAAACCGATGGGGAGGTTTACAGGAAAAGCCTGATCCAAAAAGTGAATGAACTGAATCTTCAGAATCATGTCATCTTTATCAACAAATACCTGGCATTGCCCGAATTGCTGGAATACCTGCAGCTGACAGATATTTATCTGTTTACATCCAATGACCCGAACCAGGCAGTAAGCGGTACTTTTGTGTATGCTATGAGTTGTGGCTGTCCGATAATCTCTACACCGATTCCTCATGCCCTGGAAGTGTTGTCAAAGGATACCGGTTTAATCTTCGATTTTAATGATTCAGTGCAGCTGGCTAATGGAGTCATCAAATTATTAAACAATAACCCATTACGAAAGAGTATTATTACCAATACACTTCAAAAAATTGTTTCAACAGCCTGGGAAAATTCAGCAGTGGCACATGCCATGTTGTTTCAAAAAATAGCTGGTGAAAAAATTAAAATCGAATATAATCTTCCGGAAATAAACCTGAAACACCTGAAAGAAATGACAACGGACGTGGGAATGATTCAGTTTTCAAAGGTGAATCAACCTGATATCAGTTCGGGATATACATTGGATGATAATGCCAGGGCATTGGTAACTGCATGCATGAGTTTTAAACTGGATAGTGCGAAAGAGCGGATAGGTGAAATACGAAAATATCTTGGGTTTATTAAATTTTGTCAGCAACCGAAAGGCGATTTTCTGAATTATGTTGATCAGGATAAAAAGTTCACGGATCAAAATAAGGAAGTTAATTTAGATGATTCAAATGGAAGAGCAATTTGGGCATTGGGATATGTCATTCTGCTAAAAGGGTTGTTACCAAAAGATATAATCACAGAGGCAGAAGAAATTGTAGACCATGCTTTAGTTCACATCGGAAAGATCGAATCACCCCGTGCAATGGCGTTTGTCATTAAAGGGTTGTATTTTAGTCAAAAAGTAATGAAATCATCTGAAAACCATCAATTGATAAAAATACTTGCCGACCGCTTAGTGAACTTGTATAAAGAAGTCGCAACCGATAAATGGGAATGGTTCGAAACAAATCTGACTTATGCCAACAGCATCTTACCGGAAGCCTTATTATATGCCTGGCTGATCACAAAAGAATCCATTTACAAAGACATAGCTAAAACATCCTTTCATTTTCTGTTGGAACAGACCTTTAATGAAAATGGAATAGAAGTGATTTCAAACAAAACCTGGTTACAAAAAGGACAGAAAGCAGGACGTTTTGGTGAACAGCCCATTGATGTGGCTTATACCATCATGACATTAGGAGAATTCTACGATGTATTGGAGGATGAAGACTATCGGAAGAAAATGGTCATTGCATTTAATTGGTTTTTAGGGAGCAACAGGTTACATCAAATAGTTTACAATCCCTGCACAGGTGGATGCTATGACGGTTTGGAAGAAACCCATGTTAATCTTAATCAGGGTGCAAATCAACGGTAAGTTACCTGATGGCGCGCTTAACAATAGAAAAATATAAAAATGAACAGTAAAGATTCAAAATCAATTGCAGTTATTGTGGCTCATCCGGACGATGAAACATTATGGGCCGGTGGAACTATATTAAGCCATCCCACCAATAAATGGTTTATTGTCTGTCTTTGCAGGGCAAGTGATAAGGATCGGTCGGTTAAGTTTTATAAAACGTTGAAGCTCTTACATTCTGAAGGAATCATGGGAGATCTGGATGATGGACCCACGCAGGAACCATTAGATGAAAAGGAATTAGAGGACTATATTATTAATTTGCTTCCAACTACACATTTTGACCTCATTATCACGCATAGTTCAAAAGGTGAATATACAAGGCATTTGCGGCATGAAGAAGTGAATAAAGCTGTCGCAACACTTTGGAATACCGGTAAGATTTCGGCAAATGAACTTTGGACCTTTGCATATGAAGATGGGAAGAAAGCATATTTTCCCCGGGCAATTAAGGAAGCTGATATTTATGAAACCCTACCAGAACAAATATGGTTGAATAAATACTCCATAATAACCGAAACTTATGGTTTTGATAAACATAGTTGGGAGGCAGAAACAACAACCAAGTCTGAGGCATTTTGGAAATTTAGTGATTTTCAAGACTTAAAAGAAACAGGTGATGAAAACAGAAAATGAATTGAATATATTTAAGACTCCTAATCTGGACATGCTAAAGTCTATGTATTACAAGAGTAAAGCCTATGTAACGGATAAAATCAGCAGTGAATATGAAGCAACCCTTATAGCAGATGCTTTCAGGCTGTTCAAAGATTCAGGCAAAGCAACGATAGCGCAAAGGGATTTTGGTACCGGATTGAAAATTTTCAATGCCACAAGCATTGAAGTACTAAAATCATTGTATTATCACAGCATAGGACCGGCTTTCAATATACAGAGTTGGGAATCGGAGGTTGTTAATTTAAAACAGTCATTCTGGCAATACGAGAATTTGCTCTATGCAAAAAAATCATTTATTCTTATTGGAAGAGAATTGAATATTTTCAACAAACCAAGTATAGATGCATTGAAATATTTATATAAAAGAAGTATCGGGTATGTTTTAAATAAAGAGAGTTGGAATCTTGAAACACCGTTTATTTCAAGAACAATCCGGATTTTAAATAGAAATCATAGAACTAAAAAGATGCTGAACAAAATTGGAGATGAATTACGGATATTCAACAACCCAAGTATCGAAAGTCTAAAAGCTTTATATATCATGACAAGCAATTACCTTGATGGCCCTCAACAACAAAGTGAGCTACCAGGTTCCATCTGACAATAATGTTATTTTAAAAATATATAATTATGAAAGTATTGGTAATGTATGAATATCCCCCTACTCCGGGTGGATTAGCGACACAGGGTGACTTATTATATAAAGGTTTGATGGAGTTGGGTGTTGATGTTCATGCAGTTCATTTCGAATCGTCCCAGGAAAAGGAATGGTATTACAGGTGGTTTAAACCGGACGTAGTTGTTGGAGTGGGATACTGGGGTTATACTCCCCACTTGATTTTGCATCCGTTGCGTTATGGCATTCAGCCGGTGCCCTGGTTGGTTGCTGATGGATATATAGCCAATTATCAGGAAGTATTGAATTCTCTTCCACTCATATTGGTGACATCAAACTGGGTTAAAGAAATGTATGTGCGCGATGGCATTGATGGAGATAAAATTGAAGTTTTGCCCGTAGGTTGCGACACGGATTCATTTAAGCCTTTTAGGAAAGACGATCCCAAAATTCTGGCTGTACGCGAAGCACTTGGTGTTGCTCCGGATCAACTTATGATTCTTACTGTTGGCGGTGATGCTGCATCCAAAGGTGCTCAGGAAGTAATGCAGGCACTTGCCATTATCAATACGAAAGCCCCCAATTGGAAATACGTATGTAAAGTATGGCCACAACCGCGAACCAAACTGCAGAATCTGTCTGATCTTGAACTGGCCAATCATTTGGGCATTGAAAAAAATGTTACATATGCTACCAATACTATTTCACGCACTTTTATGCCTTACCTGATCGGAGCTTGCGATATTTATGCCGCACCATCCCGTCTTGAAGGTTTCGGTATGCCGCAAGTGGAAGCAGGGGCATGTGGTAAACCGGTTCTGAGTATTAATGCTATGGGCATGCTGGATACGATGGTACAGGGTGAAACTGCTTTCCTGGCTAAAGTGGCTAAGAAAATTGTGGTCAATGAAGTTATGCTAGGTACTGAATCCGGATTTGAAGAACATCATAAAGTCGTGTTCGACAATCCGCGAACTGTCGATTATCGGGCCGACGTTCAGGATATAGCGGGCTATATGTTGACTTTGATGAATGATGCACCTTTACGTGAGAAAATGGGGTTGGCTGGTCGTGAGAGAGTAGTAGCCAATTTTGACTACCGGGTTGTTGCTAAGAAATTCGTTCAGATTATGAATGAAAAAATGGGAATATACTAATTTTGAAAATTGAAGATAGTCATTCCTGCATGTAAATATCGGACAAATATTAAAATCATAGAAGAATTAAATGCCACTTAAAAAAGGTAAGTCGAAAAAGTTATTTCTGATAATATTGAAGAAATAATGCATAGTTATCATGAAAAGGGGACGATAGGGACATCAAGTCCTGAAACAAATGAGAAAGCACAGAAACAGGCAATTGCGATAGCTTTGAGTCTGGCAAAAAAGAAAAAATAAACAGATAGTAATGAAACTAACTAATTTACAGGAAATAGAAGAAGCAAAAAAGGCAGCTCTTGAAGTGTTGCTTCATAATGCGCATGGTCCGTTTATGGGGCTGCCACGTACAGCAGGTTGGGGATATCCCGAACCATATACGCGTGATTTGATGTTTTCTATTCTTGGAATAGCTGTTACGGGAAATATAAAACTATTGGACAGTATTCGGAAAGTGTTGGAAACCCTGGCAAAAAATCAGACTGAACATGGGCATATTCCTTCGCTGGTTCATGATAGTGAAGACCGTGGATCGAGTGACAGCACACCGTTGTTTTTACTTGGGGTTGGGATTTTCAGAAAAGTATCGGGCGAACAGGAATTTCTTCATGAGGCTGTTGAAAAAGGACTTACGTGGATGGAATATCAAAGTCCATCCGACCGTTACCTGGTAGCTCAGCAACCTACCAGCGACTGGCGGGATGAACAGTGGGTGTTGGGATATGGATTGTTTGTCAATACTATCGTCTACAGTTATCTACGGCTCCTGGGTCTGGATGAAAGAGCTGAAAATGTCCGTAAGGAAATGAGTAAATTTACCGTTACTGCCGGAAGTGGTCATCATCATGTGCATGAAGGGCTTGTGGTAAAACATAAACCATATTATGCTTTTTGGTCCTACAAAATTCTAAGCAGTGAACGGTTCGATTTGCTGGGTAATAGCCTGGCAATATTATCGGGAATTGCTTCACCAACCCGTGCCGGTGAAATGATTTCCTGGATAGAAGAAGAATGTGCTTCCATGCGTGAAAAAGGGGATCTGGTGGTTGATCTGCCACCCAATTTCTTCCCTTTTGTAAAACCGGAAGATCCTGAATGGAATGAACGCTATGCCGAGTATAATAATCCCGGCGATTATCACAATGGTGGAATATGGCCATTCGTAAGTGGTTTTTATATTGCTGCACTGGTTGCTGCTAAAAAGTTTACCCTTGCCAGGGAAAAACTGGACGTGTTGACCCATTTTATTAAAATATCAAGGATAGAAAAAGTTGAATTTGGGTTTAATGAATGGATAAAAGCACAGGATGGCCATGCAATGGGTCAGGACTGGCAAACATGGAGCGCAGCGCTTTATCTCTATGCTGCCAAATGTGTGGAGGATAAAAAGACACCTTTTTTTGATGACATTCGTACTTGTTCAGATAAAGAAGTATTGAATGAATAAATAAAATTTAAAGTCCTGATATTCTGTCTGCATTACGAAACCAATCAACCAATCAACCAATCAACCAATTAACCAATCAACCAATTAACCAATTAACCACTAACAAAGAATGGATAAACTAACTGAAAACAAATACCCGCTTGTAAGACAGGAAGGTGATGACAAAAAAGTAATACTACCCGGATACCCGACGTATCCAGCCAGTGAGGACCTCTATGCACAAAGCAAGGAAGAGGAAGAAATAGATCCTGAAGTTATTTCAAAAGACAAAGATGATAACTCCGGTGATAACTTAGATGTTCCCGGTTCTGAATTGGATGATAATCAGGAAGAAATAGGAAGTGAAGACGAAGAAAATAACTACTATAGTTTAGGTGGTGATGATCATGAAGATTAAGAAGAATAATTAAATGTATTTCTTTTTATTTTGTTCATGGTACGACTGTTTTATAGAAGCAAAAATTATAATTATTTAAAATTATGCGACATTATGATACAAGACAAAATAAAAAGAGTACTGATAGCATTGGATTACGACCCTACAGCTTTAAAAGTAGCCAATAAGGGTTTTACCATGGCAAAAGAAATGGGAGCAGAAGTAATATTATTACACATAATCATGAATCTGGTGACGTATTCATTGACCTATCTGAAAATGGACCCATTGAAATTAAAAAGTGTAAATGATTTGAAAGAGGAGTCACAAGACTTTCTGGATTTACCAAAACAGTACCCGGGAAAGGATATGATTCAAACGAATGTAAAACAAGGAGATTTTGCTGTATCCATGTTGAATGGAGCCAAAGAAATGGCTGTTGATCTGATTATAATGGGTTCGCACAGTTCTATGTGGTTAGAAGAAATAGTGATGGGGCGGGTGACTAATGAAGCTTTACAACAAAACAGAATCCCGATTTTAATTATTCCAACAAAAAAACACGGAAAGCCATATACTTTCATTTCGTTGGAATATTGAAGATATTAATCCCAGTCAGGCAATGGAAAGGTAATGTTATGAACAAAGGGTTGAATATCATCATGTATTCTAACCTAAAACTTCTTTTCCATTGCTTAGTTTAAATAATGTGTATGGAATATTTCTTCCAGAAATTATCTTTTTAAAAAATGTATATCATTATTTAAAGGAGATATTTAAAAATGAAAGAATTAGTATCTGACCGAACAAAATGTAGTAAAAATTTAAAATCACATTCTTATGCGCTATTCTGGAAACAATATCAAGTTGATGGTAAATGATCTAATGGTTAATTACACAGACGCAGGACCTGATGAAGCACCGGTCATTATTTTTATACACGGATATCCATTAGACAAGTCCATGTGGGATAAGCAGGTGGAAGTGCTTAGTGGTAATTTCAGGGTTATAGCATATGATATTCGTGGACATGGAGAATCGGATGCCGGGAATGAAGCCTTTTCCATTGACCTTTTTGTGGCTGACCTGATTGGCTTTATGGATGCTCTCACGATTCACAAAGTCTCACTTTGTGGTCTTTCTATGGGAGGATACATAGCATTAAAAGCTATTGAAAGCTATCCAGAACGTTTTGAAGCAATGGTTTTATGTGATACAACCTGTTCGGCAGACTCACCGGAAGCAAAAGTAAAAAGAATGAAGGGTGTTGAAAGTATCATTCAAAAAGGGGTAGCCCAATATGCCGATGCCAGTATAAAAAACTTTTTTCCTCAAGAATCATTTACAACAAGTCCTGACGTAATTTCTTCTGTAAAAGAGATGATCATAAACACTTCTGAACTCTCACTTTGCAGTACCCTTCTTGCTTTATCTTCCCGTCATGAAACATGCACCGGATTACCTGATATAAAAGTACCCGTACTTATTCTTGTTGGTGAGAAGGATGGTATTACTCCACCCTCCTCGGCAATCTTTATGCATGAAAATATCAAAAAATCATCCCTGCAGGTTATAAATCGTGCAGGTCATTTAAGTAACCTGGAAAACCCTGAAGAATTTAATAGGCATCTTAAACTGTTTTTTAATTCGGTCTATACTGATCACTTAAACAATAGCCAGGGGTCCGATAATTCTATTTTAAGAGATTTACGCAATAAGTTGAATATGTTATTATCATTCAGATCAATCTGAGTCTAAGATTTAATTAAATCAACAAATTGAAAGTGCCTTTAAAGAAAAGGGATAGATTGCAACATTCAGCTGAAAAAACTAAAGAAACAACTAAAAAACTAAATAAAAAGTATTATGAAAAAAATAAATGAAATGAAAATCGGTAATCTGAAACAAGTATTTACCAGTGTAAAGAATAATTTTCAAAAATTATCAAAGTATCAGCTTGGTGAAGATTTTTATAATTTTGATAATGGAGATGAAGAAAATAAAATTGAAGAACCATCGAATACAACACTTTCTATGAAGCACAATTGAAAATAAATTATAAGAATTTAATTTTAAAAGCTATGGAAAAAATAATTGACAGTAAAACAGTTGCAACAGCCAGAGCAGAATATATTGAAGTTGAAAAGTATGTACATCTTCATGTTACGGATGCAGGCGAAGGCAGACCTATTGTGTTATTACCCGGCTGGCCGTTAAGTGATGAAATGTACGAATACCAGTACAACGATTTAATGAATAAAAAATTCCGGGTCATTGGTATTACTTTGCGAGGTTTTGGCAGATCATCAAAACCTTACGGAGCGTATAATTATGATGTACATGCAAAGGATATTAAAAGTGTTCTGGACAAACTGGATATAAAAGATGCAGTCCTGGGTGGCTTTTCAATGGGTGGAGCGATAGCCATCCGGTATGTTGCCACCTATGATGCAGCTCATGTTTCTAAGTTGGTACTTGCCGGGGCAGCTGCTCCTGTATGGACTCAACGCAAAGATTTCCCGTATAATCTTCCTCTAAGTGCAGTGGATGATTTGATTGCATTGAATTTTAGTGACCGTCCAAAGTTACTTTCTGATTTTGCAAAGATATTTTCGGCAACCGAAACGACATTGAATGAAGGTATCGGCAAATGGCTCAACGGGATTGGATTAGTTGCTACAGCCCATGCCACAGGTCAATGTTTATATGCATTACGTGATACTGACCTGAGAAGTGACCTGAAAAAGATAAAGATCCGCACCTTAATCCTGCATGGCAAAAAGGATAAAATATGTTCATACGATTTAGCAGAGCAAATGAAAGCCGGAATTAAAGATTCACACCTTGTCCCTTTTGAAAATAGCGGTCATAGCCTGTTTCTGGAAGAAACTAAAAAATTCAACTCTGAACTGATTAAATTTGCACAGTAATAGGGTGAAATATCGTAATTGAATAGCAGAAGTACTAAATTTCTATACTATTGATATTAATAATTAAATGATCTATGGGGATATCTTTAATCCCTGTTGTAGAATCTGATAAAAAAATATCATCCAATCCTTTTATGGTTCTAATAAATACATGAAAGGATAGAATTCAGAATAAGTTTGAAGTTTGCAAAGTAAACTTTAAACTTATTTTCTTGTTTTAAAAACAATATCTATAATTTAAAAATATCTTTCCTAAAATTTGAATATGAAATTATGAATACTAAAACAGAAGGTTCCAGCCCCCTAACGGGTCTTATGCCTGTAAAAGATATAGCCGGATTTGATTCCCTTGAGGGGCTTGCACTCGATTTACGATGGTCGTGGGATCATTCGGCGGATGAGATATGGAAACAGCTAGATCCGGTCCTGTGGGAGAATACCCATAGTCCGTGGATAGTGTTGCAGACAGCCTCTCGGGATCAGCTTGAGAAGTTAATGACCGATTCATCGTTTAAAGAAAAAGTAGATGAGCTATTACAATATAAAGAACAGGCACTAACCGCTCCGGCATGGTTCCAGCAGACCTATCCGGATTCATCCCTGCACTGTGTGGCCTATTTCAGCATGGAATTCATGTTAAGCGAAGCGTTGCCCATTTATTCAGGTGGGTTGGGTAATGTGGCCGGTGATCAACTCAAGACTGCCAGTGACCTGGGAGTTCCAGTTATAGGTATTGGATTGTTATACCAGCAAGGATATTTCCGCCAGGAGATTGATGAGAATGGAACGCAACAAGCACTATTCCCCTATAATGACCCAGGCCAGTTGCCCATTTCCCCGATGCGTAAACCCAACGGGGAATGGTTGCGCATTGAAATCAACCTACCGGGTTATTCAGTTTGGCTGCGTGTGTGGCAGGTTCAGATTGGGCGGATCAAACTTTACCTGCTTGACAGCAATGATGCTGCAAATTTCCCCATACATCGGGGCATCACTGCTGAATTATACGGAGGAGGGACAGAGCTGCGCCTTAAACAGGAACTGGTACTTGGAATAGGAGGCTGGCGTCTGCTCATGACCCTGGGCATTCAACCTCAGGTTTGTCATCTTAATGAAGGACATGCCGCATTTGCTATTCTTGAACGTGCTTATAGTTTTATGATGGATACAGGCCAGCCGTTTGACGTTGCGTTGACTGTTACCAGATCCGGTAATCTCTTCACAACACATACAGCTGTTGCTGCAGGATTCGATTGTTTCCCACCCTCGATGATCAGGCAATACCTGGGAGAATATGCCACACAAAAACTGGGTATCTCGGTTGAACAATTGTTGGCTTTAGGTAGAAAACAAACTGAAGATAACACTGAAAGTTTCAATATGGCTTACCTGGCAATTCATGGAAGTGGTGCCGTAAATGCGGTTAGCCGTCTCCACGGCGCAGTGAGCAGACACATTTTTGAACCATTATTTATCGGTTGGCCTACAGGAGAAGTTCCCGTTGGCCATATTACGAATGGAGTACATATGCCTACATGGGATTCTAAGGAAGCCGACAGTCTATGGACAGAATGCTGCGGAAAAGACAGATGGCTGGGAACAAATAAAACCCTTGAACAGGATATCCGCCGTGTTTCTGATGAAAGATTATGGGAAATGCGTCTAAATGCAAACAAAGCACTTATCAAATTTGCCGGTGAGCATCTGTCCCGCCAATTGACAGGCTCTGGACATTCCCCTGAAATTGTAGAACATGCAAAGCATTTGTTCGATCCGAATGTCCTGACACTTGGTTTTGCAAGACGTTTTGCCTCTTATAAACGTCCTAACTTACTGCTTCACGATCCGGAGCGTCTGATGCGGCTATTGACAAACCCTGCCCGTCCGGTGCAACTGATCATTTCCGGGAAAGCACACCCTGCCGATCAGGAAGGACAGGATCTGATTAAAGAATGGATTCATTTTATCCGTCAAAACAGCTTCCGTCCACCGGTCATCTTCCTGAGTGACTATGATATGCAGATATCTGAAAATCTGGTTCAGGGTGTGGATGTCTGGATCAATACCCCTCGCCGTCCCTGGGAAGCCAGTGGAACAAGTGGCATGAAAGTGTTGGTAAACGGTGGTATCAACCTTTCTGAACTGGATGGCTGGTGGGCAGAAGCCTATACGCCCGAAGTGGGTTGGGCAATCGGTGATGGCAATGAACACGGGGATAGTGCAGCCTGGGACGCTGTAGAAGCCGAACAGCTTTACACCTTGCTTGAACAAAAGGTAGTGCCTGAATTTTATAAAAGAAATAAACGTGGTATTCCATCCGATTGGCTTAAACGTATGCGGGAGAGCATGGCGCAACTGACTCCTCGATTCTCTGCCGACAGGACAGTGAGGGAATATGCCGAACAACATTATCTGCCGGCAGCAAAAGCTTATTCGGAGCGTGCTGCAAATAACGGTGAATTGGGAAAACAACTTTCCGACAGCATACGCTCCCTTGAACAAAAATGGGAATCTATTCGTTTTGGGGAAGTAAAGGTTATTACTACTGAAAATCAGCATAATTTTGAAGTTGCAGTTTATTTTGTAGAAGTAAATCCGGATAATGTAGAGGTTGAGCTGTTTTCAAATGAGATAAATAACGAAGCTCAGATTGTGCAGGATATGAAACGGGGAAATAATTTAGAAGGTGAAACCAATGCCTATATGTATTATGCATCCGTATCCACCCATCGTCTGGGTTCTGACTTTACAGTTAGGGCTATACCTGTTATTCCATCAGTATCAGTGCCACTTGAAATTTCAAGAATTACCTGGCAACATTAATCGAAATCCCAGTGTTAAATCTATCAAAGTATATTCCGGGTTCAGTTTTTATTCTCCTTTAAATTAACTTGTAAAACACTCAGACTATGGATTCTTTAAAACCTAAAATCGCAATTATCGGAGCCGGTAAGGTGGGCAGTACATTTGCATTTTCATTAATGATCAGTGGTCTGGCACGCGAGATCGTATTAATTGACAAGAATGAATCGCTGGCTATTGGTGAATGCATGGATTTGAATCATGGGTTAAGTTTTGCCCATCCCACAAAGATTTATGCTGCAGGTTATGAAGGATGTGAAGATGCTGATATTGTGGTTATCACAGCTGGTGCTAACCAGAAGCCCGATCAGACACGAACTGATCTGGTACAAACCAATGTTGCCATATTTAAAGAGATCGTACCCGCCATTGTTAAATATACCAGGGATGCCATCCTGTTAGTTGTCACGAACCCGGTCGATATCCTTACGTATGTGACCCTGAAACTATCGGGTTTTCCATCGAACAGGGTAATAGGCTCCGGGACAGTACTCGATACGGCCCGTTTAAAGTATATGATCAGTGATTATGCCAGGGTAGACACCCGAAATGTTCATGCGTATATTATCGGGGAACATGGTGATACCGAACTTCCCGTGTGGAGTAATGCTACCATTGGCGGAATGGATGTTGAGACCTATTGTTCTGAATATGCAAAACTTGGTAATGTCCGAAATGAGCTGAATGAACTGTTTTTGAAAGTAAAGAATTCAGCCTATGAGATTATTAAATTAAAAGGAGCTACCAACTATTCAATTGCCATGGCACTGGTAAAAATAACCAAATCGATTATCCGGAATGAAAATTCCATTTTGCCGGTATCCACACTTATCACCGATTATTATGGTGTAAACGATGTCTGTATCAGTATACCCTCCATTGTAAACATCAATGGGGTAGAACAGTCTGTCAAACTGGAATTGTCGGCTGAAGAAGAGGATTTGTTCAAGCTCTCGGCCAATACTCTCAGGAAGTTTATACAAACCATTGATTTGGGGCAGAAGGCATAACCAATTTCCATGGGTACTTTTCCCCTGGGTGAGCGGGTGTTGTTAAAATATAATATCCTTCATACTTGATCGCATGGCAGTACTATGACTGTTTTACCAATGTAGACTACTCAACCAAACTGCAAATTCACCACCCTTGTTGATCTGATAATTGACAAAAATTAAATGTGTGAATGATGCAATTTGTTTTAATAGTTATGTAAAGTTTTTGGTATAAAGTAGTTTAACTTTACCATTATGAAACTGTACATAAAACATATGGTAAGCGAACGCTGCAAAATGGCGGTAAATGATGTATTCAAAAAACAAGGTTTACATTTAACTAAGATTGAATTGGGCGTGGTAGAGATATTAGAACCAGTTTCTGAAGATGTAACTTTAAAACTAAAGAAAACGTTACAAACCCACGGATTTGTATTAATTGAAGATAAACGTGCCGTATTAATCGAAAGAATTAAAAATATCATTATTGAAATGGTTCACCATTCCGATAATTCGATTAAGATGAATTTCTCTGATTATTTAAGTCAGAATTTGCATCATAATTATACCTATCTGGCAAATATGTTTTCCGAAACGCAGGGTATTTCAATAGAACAATTTATTATTTCTCATAAAATTGAACGCGTCAAGGAATTAATCCTATACGATGAATTGAACATTACTGAAATTGCATTTAAAATGAATTACAGCAGTGTGGCACATTTATCCGGTCAATTTAAGAAATATACTGGCCTGACACCTTCTTATTTTAGAAAATTAAAGTTGAGAAGGCTGGAACCAATTGAGGAAATAGGCTCTTTAAAAGTATCGTGATTTTTGCACATTGTTGTTCCGTCGTTCCTGAAAATCAGCTAAACAAACCTGCATGGTTTATTTGAATGTGTGAATGTTATAACTTTTTC
>Ga0302213_1000285_pt1 | contig 30933 bp, 12 predicted proteins | sample II_Fen_N1_2_FD_194583 | JGI IMG/M metagenome (GOLD analysis project Ga0302213, IMG submission 194583) | Peat permafrost microbial communities from Stordalen Mire near Abisko, Sweden - II_Fen_N1_1 | ecosystem: Environmental > Terrestrial > Soil > Wetlands > Permafrost | place: Sweden: Abisko...
ACTGCACCGGCAGGCAATGTCAGACGCAGTTGATATTCACCGTAGCTTTTAGTTGTTAGGTCAAAAGATGCCTGTGTAAAGTTTTTAGCCACATTATTCTGGATATAATTCGTTGGCTGAACGGTATAACTGTAGGTGTCAGAACTGTTTTTACGGTTTATCAATTGCACTGTAAGAGTTTTTCCAACACTTGCATCAGTAGAGGCAATTACATCAAACTTAATTTTATAATGTCCAGGCTGAAGCTGTAAGGTGCGTTGTTTATTGAGACCATAAGCCAGATATCCGGTTGTGGTTCCTGACTGTAGCAGAAATCCGTGTTGATAATCACTTCCATCACCGAGTGTGATAATACGTGGGCCACTGCTTACGGTCTGAATAACGCTAGCACTGACAGTTTTACTATCCACTACAGTTGTCCAGCCTACAGGTACAATGTTTTCCTTCTGCATCTGGAAATTTGGATTCCACTTCATTGTAGTATCACAGGCATCGTCAAGAGCATATTGCTTTACAAAGTTCCATATTTCAACGCTCGGATTGAATGTGCTCGAAATAGTGTATTCATGCCCTCTACCGTCAAGAGCATAATAAACATACTGAAAACCATTATTTGCTGCCGAATATACGCTCTTCGTGTAAACTCCTGTCTTATTTGTGACTACCGGAACCGGATTACAACCATTTCGCATCACAAAATTGTCCACAACAATAGGCACGGTGTCAACCGGAACAAAACCATCTAATTTGCCGTGAATGTGCATAAATGGAACCGGACGACTACCGGTATAATACCGATGGTATTCATTCAACGGATATCCGCTCACTGATCCGAATGCCGCGAATGTGTTAGCTGCCACGTTTGCCACATGATAACACTCCATCCCACCTATTGAGAATCCGGATAAATAAACACGCGACTTGTTTATTTTGTATTTATCGTACATGGTATTAATGATAGCCTTAAAAAGAGTAATATCGTCATCGGTTGCTCCACTTACATCCCAACCGGTATTTCCACCACCTCCGAGAATTGCCTGTGGCAGGCCATCGGGATAAACCACAATAAAACGGGCTGTATCTGCTATGGTTTCGAATTGCGCACTTTGCTGCTGTCCAGCCCCATTCCCCCAGCGACCGTGTAGAGATATCATTAATGGTCTGTTTACCTCGATATTGGCAGGAACATGAACAACCATCGTACGATTGACTCCAGACATATTTATTGTCATTGTACCGTTAAACACAGGATTTGTAGCATAAGTGAACAGCATGCTTAGTAACATGATCGACACTAACATTATTTTTTTTAGAAAGTCTTTTGCGTGTTGCATTTTTTTATTTTATAAAATAGTAGATTCTCAATGTGTTTATTTGATAATTATTTAAAACGTATCCAGTCAATTTCCACCGGATTATTTCCGGTATTGGTTAAAGTAAGATTTTGAATTCCGTTAATAATGCCTAATACCCTGATACGAGCAGTTGTCCATTTTGCTGAAGCCGGAATTTTTATTTTACTCTCCGCTTTTCCATTTTTACTATTCTGGATGAGTATAAGAATGCCTCCTTTGGGCGACAGATAACTCATCTCTATGTAGTTATAATTTCCGACACCGAAATCAACACTGTTATACTGTATCCATGTATTTTTCCGACTCAATATTGTTTTCCAACCATCGAAATAATTCAACGTGTCGTTATAAGCAATCGTTGCTCCCTTGTCGATGATACGACTGTATCTGTCTAACTGAATTTTATCCGTAGCCTTTGTTAATCCTACTCCACGGAAAGTCGGTCCAACCTTTTGGATAGTTCCATCAGCATTGAAGAATAGACTGTCAATTCTCACCGAACGGTTTTTATCAAACTTGGGAGAATAATCTTTGTCGTGATAAAAAAGATACCATTGCCCTTTGTACTGGACGATAGATTGGTGGTTTGTCCAACAGCCCGAAGCGGATTCGTCCATAATGACTCCAGCCGGTTTATAAGGTCCCATTGGACTGTCGCTCATAGCATATTCTAACCGTTCAATTTGGTTTTCAACATGAGGGTAGGTGAGGTAATACTTCCCATTCTGCTCGAAAGCAAACGGACCTTCGATAAGTCCTTTGGTAGGCAAATTGGGAACTACCTGAACTTCACCATCCACTTCTACCATGTTATCTTTAAGCTTTGCCACACTTATTCGACCTCTTGCTGTAAAGATATAAGCCGAACCATCTTTGTCCAAGAGTACACACGGGTCAATGCCACTTATGCCGGTAACCGGTTGATCCAACACAGCGAAAGGTCCTTCGGGTTTGTCAGCTGTGGCAACACCAATTTTACCGTCAACAGGAAAATAGAAGTAATACTTACCATTTTTGAAAACACAGTCCGGAGCCCACATATCGTAGTTTATTTTAGTGAGCCAAGGAACTTTTGTCTGCCTGACGATGACACCGTGATCTGTCCAATCGGTCAGATTCTCGGAAGAAAACACATGATAGTCTTCCATGCAGAACCAGTCCTTCCTTAAATTTTTATCTTTTGGTGCAACTATATCGTGCGACGGATATAGATATACTTTACCATTAAAAACACGTGCAGTTGGGTCAGCACTAAACTGATTGCGAATAATTGGATTCTGAGCGTTGGCACTTATAAGCGACAATATAATTCCAAAACCAACAACAAAAAAATGTTTGTGTCTCATGTTTGAGTACTCAAAAGATTAGATTTTTAGTTTTAAATTTCTATAAATCAGTGTCCCTTTGTTATCTTGTTTTCTATATGGAAGAAATCAAAGTCGGCAAACCCACCCACATTTTTAGTGGCATAGTTGAACAACCCGAAGCGATAACCCATGAAATGTGGTATTGAATATTCCATCTTAAGCTTGCTGCCAATCGCAGTCCAAGATTTGCCATCAAGACTGTAAAAGCAATAAGCTAGATCAACCTTATCTTTGAAATCACATTCAATTTTAAAATACACAACATTTTTATTGAGTGGTATGCTTTGCATTTCAACAGGTTTACCCGATTCGGCACTAACCATTACAATCGATTTATTACCGTTGTTTGTCTTAACGCCTACCAACGCAAATTTTCGTTGAAGCACACTTAATCCGGCAAAATCACCATCTTTCATGTTCGACGCATCGACAGAAGTAATACCCGAACATACCGGTCCAATCGTGCGTTGGGTCAATGTATTCCTTGCCATCAAGTACATCGAGTCAATACGTCCAGTTGTGAGGCGCAAATAACCTTTCCGCTGCGTAACCGACCATAGTTTGTTATCAGGATTATGATTCCATTGCCAAACCAACGGTAATGCTGGTTCACCTTTTTTGCGGCTAAATTCATCATTGTTGACAATACCCGGAATTAAACCTTTGCTGGCAGGCAAATCGAGCATATCGGGCACCTTGCCATCGACACCAATTATTGGCCAACCATCAACCCACTTCATGGGAACCAGATAGGGGATACGACCAACCGATCCATGATCCTGAAATAAATAGGCGAACCAGCGACCATCAGGGGTATCAATTATTCCTCCCTGCGCAACACCTTTATCTTGAAGTGCTATACGACCCTCCCAAGGACCCATAAGATTGTCGGCACGGTGAACAAGAACCGTACGCATACCTCCACGAGGCCATGAAATATTGAATAAGTAATATTTACTATCATGCACAAAAAGCTGTGATCCTTCGGCCGGAAGCATTATTGGTTCAGTTGGGGCACTTGCATTTTCTATCAGCACCTGATTTACACCACCAACTTTCACATCTGTCAAATCATCGTTTAATTCAATGATTCTTAACCTTCCTCCACCAGTGATTAAGTATGCATGACCTTTATCAAAAACCAATGTACAGTCGTGAAATCCGGGTTTGAACTCATTCATCTTCCACTGACCTTTTTCAATATCGTTGGTTCTGAAAATATAGGTTTTGTCCGTTGTTTGAGCATAGGTTGCGATGTAATACGTCCCATTGTGATAGCGGAGACTACTGGCCCAAGAACCTATTCCGTAATTGTTTTTTCCATTAATGAGGCTTAATTCATCCATTTCGCCCAGTGTATTGTAAGCATAGTTAAGCATTTTCCAGTTCACCAAATCCTTCGATTTCATAATGGGCACACCCGGACACATGTGCATAGTGGTACTTGCAATGTAATATGTGTCACCAACACGAATCATTGACATATCGGGTACATCGGCAAAAATTATTGGATTTTGAGCTTGCTTTTCTTGTGCTTTCAAAGTGATTTGACACAAAACAGATAGAAGAAAGACTACAGAATATAGTTTGAATTTCATTTTGGGTGTTTTTAAATGGTTGTTTTACTAATATAAACGATTATTTCAGAGAGCTTTTCCGAAGGATGCGAACGTCAAACACTCTCCCTGCGGTATTCCCCGGTGCTGCCTGAAACCGGACTTCTACCGATTTTTTACCTGCAATCATCGACTCCTGCAATTGATATTCTACATTCACGAATCCCGGTTTGTTCCATTTTCCGGCGAGGTTCTCGGTAACTAATTTTTCGCCATCAATCAAAATGTCGAACTGGACTGCCCCGGTTTCATCGCCTCTGTAACGAACCATAAGCGATAGGTTGGTTTCCTGATTCGTACGCATCACATAACTAAAAAAGCCTCCATCGTTGGCATTACGCCAGAATTCATTCTGGTAATTGCTTGATTTTGAGTTAGACGATTTCATGAAATGATCCACTTCAGGTTGTTGTTGGGCAGGTGTAACGGCATCGAGGGTACGTTTGTCCAGCATGATTTTTTCATTTTCAATCATTGCCAATGAATCGCGCACCTTTTGATATTGAGGTTTTGTCAGAGCCATCCAATACATCATATACCTCGAATCGTGCACACGGAAGAATGGTTCTAATACCAACTTGGAATCTGCATCGGAAGCAAATAATCCTTTTGTGGTAAATGTCAGAGGCTTTCCTTTCACCGGATAAATTTTCGACAAGAGGTTGGAACGCTCACCAATCATAACCGGAGCTTTATCCAATGGAATTAAGGCACCATTTGCAATGTGTCCCCACCTGCTGGCGTCAGCAATCAAACCTGCCATATCTTGCGTGCCTGTTTTAGCTGCTAACAAAATTGGACCGTGCATAACCGCCACATATTGCGGTACATTAGGAAGTTCCTCCAATCGGTTTTCCATAGGAAATACTATTTTTACTTCATCTCCGTCTTTCCATGTACGAGCTATTGACACGTATGATGATGGCTCGGACGAAACTTTCAACGTTTCTTTTCCAATCATGATTTTAAATGATTTAGTAGATACCCAATAAGGATGTCTTATCATCAATTTAAAATATTTAGGAGTAGCGGTATGAATGGTCAATTTTGTGGTTTCTTCGTCAGGGAAAAGTGTTTTTTGGGTAATTGTTATTCCTTTTTGCTTCCAATTAAGTTGGGATGCGATGAAAAGATTCACGAAAAGAGTATCCTCCTGATGTGTATATATAAACTCACCGTATTTTCCATGATTTTCCATGCCTGTTCCTACACAGCACCACATAGCTTCGTTGGGTGCTGAATAAACCCTGTAATGTTGCGGTCTGGCAGAAGTGAAATAAACATAACCACCATGTTCGGGATGTTGGGTAGACAATATATGATTAAACAAAGCTCTCTCGTAAAAATCAGCATAGCGTGCTTCCGGCTTCATTCTGAAAAGTCCTTCGGTAAGTTTAAGCATGTTGTAGGTATTGCACGATTCTGGACCTTCACGATCTGTTATAAAATCGGTATAAGCTGATGCTTGTGGAAAAAATTCCTTGCGACTGTTTCCTCCCAATGCCAGGGTTCTACGTTGAGTAACTGATTCCCAGAAGTATTTTGATGCAGTAACATATGCCGGGTCGTTGCATTCTTCGGCTATGCGTTCAAAACCTATTACTTTTGGTATTTGTGTGTTTGCATGTATATTATCCAGATTGTCGGTTTTCGCTGCAAAAGGGTCGAGGATGAATTTATGTGAAAAGTGTTTGGCCATATCCAGGTATTTGCTTTCGCCGGTAATTTGGTAGGCATCCGCAAACACTTCATTCATTCCGCCATGTTCGTTTGCCAGCATAGCCTGCATCTGGGAATCTGACAAGTTGGCGCATATGTTTATTCCCCAGTTACATGATTTAATAAACATAGTTTTTGCAGTTTCATTGCCTGCATACAACCATGCATCGCGCAATCCAGCGTACATCTTGTGGATATTATACCACGGAGCCCAACCCTCCCAGATAGCCGCAGGATTTCCATTTTTAATCTTAACCCAAATGCTTTTCGCGTTAGGACCGCCACCAAGGTATCCGACAAAGTTGCTGTCTTTAGAGTTTGCTTCCTGACATTTCTTAAGCTCACTGATCATGCTTTCCATGCGATCCTTGCAACGAATATCACCCGTTGATGCAAAATTCATGGCCATTGCAGTAAGGTAATGACCGGCAATATGCCCATCCAAACCATCACTTTCCCAATTTGGATAATTTGCCGCCTTGGTTTCCAAACCGGCAGCTTTCTGATAAGGAGCTAACATCCGGTTGATGTCGTATTGTAACAGAGTTTTGATATTCAGATCCTGAGCCTTTTTAAACGGGCCATCCAAGAGTTGAACGTCTCCGAGAAAGAAAGTATTTGAATATAATTTATCTTGTCCCTGGGCATTGAATGCGCTGATGAATAATAAGAGGATAACTCCAAAAATCTTTGAATTCATTGTTTTATTTTTTACTTGTTTTTATTCTAATTACAGTCAGCGACATGGCTGGGGCAGTATACTCAAAAGTTTTACTCACTTTAATTGCCAATTTGGCTGGAACTACCTTTTGCGTATTTTCATATGTATTTTCGTCATCTCCTTTTCCGGCAAGAATGGTTTGCTCGGCTACGGCTACAATCTTTTTGAAACTACCGAGATTGACTCTCATTGGATTGGATTCCTTTCCGAAATTCACCATTTTCAGGATTATATCACCTGTTTTGGTATCTTGCACGCACGAAGCGGCTAAGGTAGAATCTTTTTCGTTTTTCGAGATTACCCTGTCAAAGTAGAGGTTTCCCTGATTGACCGAGAATAACTTTTGCACATAATAATTTGGTGTAAGGCAAATCTTTACGTTATCGAAATAGATCATGTCGGGATTCCATTGGGTGAAATTCTTTTTGGCGAGCAAGGGTGCATACGATGCCATGCATACCACATCGCCATTGCGTTCGAGCGAGGTCATGTAAGCTGCTTCCGCAATAGCATTCCGCAATTTATTTCCCCACGAAGCATATTCCCCCAAATAAACCTGGGTTGCATTGCGAGTATATTTATCGTATCGGTGTTGATTGGCAATAAACCATTCGGGACTGGTATAATAGTGTTCGTCAACAACTGGAACTTTCAGGTCATCGGCAACTTTCCAGCCTTTGCTAAAGTCATCACCGTCGGGTGACGGACCTACAGTGCCAACAACTGTAATTTCAGGGTGTTTCGCTTTTACCGCATCAAAAATCATTTTGAAACGTACTTCAAATTCAGGGGTAATTTTATCCTCATTTCCAATTCCAACATATTGCAGTTGAAATGACGCAGGATGTCCGGCAGCAGCACGTTTAGCCCCCCAAGTGGAAGTTACCGGACCGTTGGCCCATTCGATCAGATCCAAAACTTCCTGAATGTAATCCTTCATTTCGTCCATAGGGATTGCTTTCTGGCCTATTCCACCAATTTGCCATGTTCCGCCTGTGTTCTGGCAGCTAACGGCAGCAGGTAATACAGGAAGGGGTTTGGCACCTATGTCTTCACAAAACTGGAAATATTCGAAATATCCCAAACCGGCAGTTTGGTTATAACCCCAGATATTCCGTTGTTCTTTACGCTCTTCGATTGGGCCAATGGTGTTTTTCCAACGATACATATTGCCCAAACCATCGCCATGCGTGAGGCAACCACCCGGGAAACGGATAAAATGCGGTTTCATATCTGCCAGCATTTGTGCGAGGTCGGCACGTAGTCCGTTGGGTCGGTTTTTAAATGTCTTTTCCGGAAAAAGAGAAACCACATCTAAGGCAATTTTACCTTCTGTCTTGGCCAAAATAACCAAGTTTGCCGTATCACAACTTGCAGATGCGGTTAATGTTGTTGTATATTTTTGCCAATTCTTCGAAGATGTAGATACTGAACTTGAAGCAAGCACTTCTCCTTTTCTGTTTTGCAAACTTACTGACAAAACGATTGGAGCGTCAGACAACTGTTGTGCAAACACAGAAAAATTATATTTCTCACCGGAACGTACAACTATACCATCAAATCCCTGATTTTTTAAGCCGACACCCGCTTCGCCCGTAAACTGAGCCTCTTTGCCTACATGCTCAATGTTAATGGCCATGTAATGAGGGTTGTTTGGATGAATGGGTGACTTGGTTTCCACGCTAATTCGTCCATAAGAATATCCGGTTGTAATGTATTCCCAATAAGAAAAAGGATTCCAGTCCTTTCGTTCGGTTGGATTATATTCAAACGAGCGGTTTTGCACCAGTTCGGCATAAAGTCCTCCATCGGCCGAATAATTGATGTCTTCGAAAAACAACCCAAATAAATCGTTGCTAATTTTTTTTCCATCCTGTTTGGTTTGCGCCGTTATTGCTACTGGCAGAAGAATGTAGATACCTGTTAAAATAATTATTTTCATTGAGTGATGAAAATATCTTCCGGCTAACAATTCTTTCATAACTTTCATTTTGATTTATGAATTAAATGGATAACATTTTGTTTCTATATTATAATTTCTTTGGGTAAATTCCCCTCAACTTGAGGCGTAGGGAATTTATTGTATTTCACTTACTTGTTGAAAACGGTGATGCCGGTAAACCTTCTTTATTTTTTAGGTTTGCATAAGCCGGATTGTCGTCCCATGCGTATCTTACTGCTGTTGGATTAGTTACTTCTCTGCTCCATACTTTTACCTTGTTGGTAGAAATTACAACTGCATTTGCCCATTCAAATTTTCCATCAGCATTAGCAATTTGGAGACCGTCCAAAAGGCAATTGGTGAACAACCCACTACCCACCGATTTAAAAGTAAGAATGATGCTGTTATCAGAAATCTCCATCGACTCGTATAAAGGTCCGGAGCTAACTATCGAACTATCACGATACGCCACCCGTTCGGCTTCCATAGCCACCCGTCGAGCTACTTCTTTTTTGTTTAACGGATGAATATCATTCCATTCGCCAAGGTCGGTAGTGACTACCAATCCGGTATTAGGCACCTCCAACGTCCGCCGTTGAGCTTCACGGATATTGGCCATGCCGCTTTCCACTGGTTGGCGGTTCGGAATTCCTAAATTGGCAATTTGAACCACCAGAAATGGCATGTCCGGTTGGTTGAATTTGGTACGCCAACTGCCAATCAAGTCGTTTAAAAGTTGTTTATACTCTTCCATTTTTGTTCCGGTATTGGATTCTCCCTGATACCAAATGGTTCCTTTTACCCGAAAGCCGATGAGCGGACTTGTCAAACTATTGTACAATCCGGCAGGACGCGAGCCGCCACCGCCAAAATCTCTACCTTGTCCGATTGTGGGTTTAAGATTGGCACCAATATGATAGTTCCACTGACCTGTCAAATCAATTTTCTGCGAACCTATACGAAGTTCATAAGTTTTGTTTTCCACAAATCCACCTTTGCCACCGGGGCAGACTACCCGTACCATCAATTTATTTTTACCTGGTTTCAACACTCCAACAGGTAGTTTATAAATACGAGGTGGATATTGGTAAGAAATTGTTCCTACAAAAGTTCCATTCACAAATGCCGAATCACTGTCAATTATTCTACCCAAACGAAGAACTGCATCTTTTTTATTTGCCAATGAATCAGGAATATAAAATTCTTTATAAAACCACATCGAGCCCATCCGCATGTCAACACCTTTGTCCGACCAATAACCCGGAAGCGAAATTTGAGGCCAGTCGGAAGTATTCACATCATCTTTTGACCAACGACCCAAACCTGGATCATTTTTGGACAATTCGGCACTAAAATTAAAACGAACCGGAGGTGTTCCAGCAGTTCTTGTTGCACGAATAGAATCTGATTTAGCTTTGGTAGCAGTCCATTTTTCCATGTATGATTTCATAAAATCTTCACTTACCCACGATTCTATAGCCGAACCTCCAATCGCATTATTAATAAGTCCAATTGGCACTTTGTATTTTTGATACAACTGATCTCCAAAGAAATAAGATAAGGACGAGAAATTCAGGATATTGGTCTGAGTAGCCGGAAGCCATGCGCCTTCCTTAAAGTCGTTTTGAGGAGTTTGCGAATCAGTCCGAATCGTTGGTTTAAAATAGCGAATATTGGTATTATTCGTTTGCTCTATTTCTTTTTGATACAAATCCAGCACTCTGTAAACCATCAATTCCATATTTGATTGCCCTGAACATAACCAAACATCGCCCATCAAAATGTCTTTGATTTCAATCTCATTTACCTTCATGGAATAAGGACCGCCTGCTATAATGGCAGGAAGATCCACTTTCCAGTTGCCTTGTTTATCAGCTTTAGTTTGGTATGTTTTTCCAAGAAATTCAATTTTTACTTTTTCACCACAATCAGACCAACCCCATATTTTTAATGGTATGTTGCGCTGAAGCACCATACCATTACTAATCAGGCGAGGCAACTTTACAGTGGCGCTTGTATGGTTTGAGCAAAAACCTACAACTGCAATCAAAATTACTACTGTTCTACTAAACAATTTCATTTGTTCGCTTCCATTTTTGTTGAAATTTTACTTTCAGGCGCTCCCAGATAACTTGGTTTTAAACCACCAGTATTGATTAATATCTTTTGCAACACAAGCCCGGCTTCCTTTATCGAAAAGCGTAGCGTATGTTTTCCTACCGACTCAATTCTATGTTTGGTATCTGATTTTATGATATGCTCAGCTTGCCAACGTCCCAGTTCTCCTTTGTAATGACCGTTCAAATTTACCTGCTGAGGTGCTGCTCCATCAAAAGCTATCTCGTATCGAAGTCCCTTATTGGCATTAAAATTCAGTGTTGGCGAAAATAACAGTTGTACATCGAACTCTCCTGTACTTGCAAATTCTACATCGTATTCAACATAAATATGTTCATCTTCTTTTGGATAAACATTTGGAGGCGTTGTGGTTATTGCCGACTTAGTTTTGCCTAAATACGGAATAATCTGCCAGCTAATTCTATCGGAATTGCCCGTTCTGCTGAAATCTTCTGCGTCAATAGACACATAACCATCTTTTTCAATAATCACTTTTTCTTTTTTACTAGCAATCTGATTATCAACTGGTACGTAAACAATATTTGGAATTTTTCGTTTTCCTGGTTCTTGCCACGAAGTATAACCAATGTGTATCTGATCCATCATGTGATTCCATTTTCCATCAGCAATTACGTGATTGTAAGAATATGTCAATACAGAATCTCGGGTAAAACATTCCAGCACTTTGTCAGCCCACATATTAGCCTGAATATCATTTGCTTTAGCATAAAATTTATTTTTCGCTACGGCATAATACATTTCATATAGGTTGCTGCAAGCATTGACCGGATACAAAACCAATTGATCGAAAGCATCTTTGTACTTCGGCGGCATGGTGTAATATAATCGAAGTGCGTCTAAAGCCAGATTACGATAATCAGCCGTTACATTTTCAAACTCATTATAATTCTCAAGACTGTAAGTACTATCGTTCAGCGTTTCGGGAGTTACTCTTCTGTTATATTTTGTATAAAGATTAATGATGCGCGCTGCTTCTTTAGCATAGGGTTGTCCAAACTGCTCGGCGCACCAATTTTCGGTGTGAGTTAATATGTTATTTGCGTTAAATTTCGATGGTTCCCAAGCCATATCCAGAAAGAAACTGATTGGATACTCCATCGGTTTCAAGTCACCTACATTTACTACCCAAAGTTCTTGTACGCCATGCGTGTAGCTCAAATTCATTTGTTCCCAAACGCGCTGAATTGGACTAATGTTAACCCACTTTGAATTGCGAGGAGCACCTACATAATCGAAATGGTAATACATACCATATCCTCCTTTGCGTGGTTTTGCATTTACATCCGGCAGTTTCCGAACATTGCCCCAGTTGTCATCGCAAAACAACAAAGTTACATCGTCAGGCACACGCATTCCGTGGTCATAATAATTCTGAACTTCCTTGTACAATGCCCATACTTGTGGCGTTTTCTCTGCCTTTTGTCCGGTAACATCTTCAATAATCTTGCGCTGATCCTTTACTATTTGTTCGAGTAGGGCAATATTTGTTCCCTCGCCCATAGCCTCGTCGCCATCTCCACGCATACCAACAGTAACCACTTTGTCCCAATTCTTACTTCTTTCAATCCCAAATTTCCATGACTCTCTTAAAGCATCAGCATTTTTAGCATAATCCCATACTTTGGATAGTTTATTTCTTTGAGTGTATCTGTGCCAATCTTGTTGCGCCATTGCCATAGGTTCGTGGTGCGATGTTCCCATAACAATTCCCATCTCGTTTGCCAGTACTCCATTAGCAGGATCATCGTCGTAAAAGGCATTTCCCCACATGGCAGGCCAAAGATAATTCCCTTTTAAACGAAGTAAAAGTTCAAATACTTTTTCGTAAAACTTGCTATTGAATCCTCCAAAAGTTTCACGCGACCAACCACTTAGCGCAGGAGCCTCGTCGTTCAGAAAAATACCTCTGTATTTTACCTTTGGGCTGTCAGTTACATAACGACCATTTTTCACAAACAAGGATTCGTGTTTTGCAACCGGAACATCTGCCCAGTAATACCAAGGTGACACACCGATATTTCTGGACAAGTCATAAATTCCATAAATAGTTCCTCGTTTGTCACTTCCGGCAATAACCAGTGCTTTTTCAACACCGGGCAGCGGTGAATCAATTGTCTGGATAACGAAAGATTCCCATTTTCCGGCAATATTCTTTACATCCAGCTTTTTATTCTTAATCAGTTGATCGATAATCGGGCTTTTACCAATTGTTCCAACAATAACAACTTCCTTACTGTCTGGTTTATCGGAGTATTTAATCTCTGGCTCACGTCCAGTAACCTTTCCTATATCTGTTTTCAGGTTTTTTAGAGCTGAAATTACTCCTTGATGGTCTTCTGAACTGACAACCAAGGGAGATGAACCTTTGTCCGAATTAGATAATACAAACTGGTTTTCTGCAGCTATTGTAGTTATATAAGTTGACTCTCCAATGGCATACGCATTGAAAGATAAGAATAAAAATAACACACAACATATCCTATATAATAGTTTGTTTCTCATTAATTTGTACAGATATTTGATTGATTATTTATCCCGATTTATTTATTTCTATTTCTTATGAATTAAAGTATATACTTTGCCTATTTCGGTAGGCAAATCGTATAAAAAAGTTTGTTTAAGGGTTACCGGGTTGAGGTTTGCCGAAGCCGAAATTAAAGGATCTTTTACTTTAACCTGTGCAAAAAATGCATTTGAATTATCACCCGAAGCTGGTATCAATTTCTTGTTGCCTGACAAATCGATTTCATTCGGTACACGGATACGGCAGTTGCCGCCCAAATGCGATATAATGATGATTTTCTGTACTTGATTGTTTTCCCAAGTGATACTTATATCAAAACCACCATAAGTTCTCAGTCCGCTAATGCTTCCATTTTTCCAATCATCGGGCAATGCAGGTAAGATATTAATGGCTCCATCTTGACTCTGAAGAAGCATCTCCGTAATACCCGATGTACACCCAAAGTTTCCGTCAATTTGGAAGGGTGGATGTGCATCGAAGAAGTTTGGATAAGTGCCGCCACCACTGCCATAACCAAATCTACTATTAACCGGATTAACTAACGTAAGTTGGTCTTTGATCAATTTTTGAGCATGATTACCATCGAGCAATCGGGCCCAGAAGTTTACTTTCCACCCCATAGACCAGCCGGTTGAAACATCCCCCCTATGAATTAGGGATGTACGGGCAGCATCGAACAATTTCGGTGATGTATATGGCGAAATCTGGTTGCTGGGGTATAAGCCGTAGAGGTGCGACACGTGCCTGTTTTGGTCGTTCGGATTATCCCAGTCACCCAGCCACTCCTGCAATTGGCCAAAACGGCCAACTTGCATTGGAGGCAATCGGTCGAGTATTTTCTGGAAATCTGCCGTCAATGCTTCGTCCTGTTTTAGTAATCTGGCAGCCTTGATGGTTTTGGTAAACAAATCGAAAAGAAGCTGATTATCCATCGTTGTTCCGGCTGACAAAGCGCTACTGTGACCAAACGGCGTATTTTCGGGTGAAATTGAAGGACTTACAACCAACCATTTATGTTCAGGTTCTTCAATGAGGAAATCCTTGTAAAACTGACAAGCCGATTTCAATACAGGATAAACCGATTCAAGATATTTTAAATCGCCGTTGTATAAATACTTTTCCCATAAATGTTGTGATAACCAGGCTCCGCCCATTGGCCACATTCCAGCATCGGCAAAGTCTACAACACCGCAAATACGCCAAATATCCGTATTGTGGTGGGCCACCCAGCCATTACTACCATACATTACTTTGGCAGTTTCCTTACCAGACTCAGAAAGTTCCTTGATCATCTGAATCAATGGCTCGTGCATTTCGGTCAGATTACACTTTTCAGCCGGCCAATAATTCATTTCGGTATTGATATTGATGGTGTATTTACTATCCCAAGCAGGATTGTTACTGCCATTCCATATCCCTTGCAGATTAGCTGGCTGACCACCTGGTTGCGAAGACGATATCAGCAGATAACGGCCAAATTGATAATACATTGAAACCAGTTCGGGATCGGAAGTTGTAGAAAAATTCTTGATTCGGGCATCCGTTGTAAATTTAGCGGCAGGCGAAGTACCTAAATCAAAATTCACACGTTTGAAATATTTTTGATAAGCAGCGATATGGCTCTTCAATAACGTTGGATATGGCTTTGTTTGGGCAGAGGCAAGATAATTGCTACACTTTTCAACCTCGTTGGCAGTCAAAGTTTTATAATCTACAAAATTAGTTGCAATGGAAATCAGGATAATTACTTCATTCGCATTGCTTACCCGAATCTTATTCGATTCAACGGCAGTAGTTCCTCCGGAATTAATGATTTTTGCACGCGTGTCGAATTTTACTTGTCCGCTAACTCCTTCATGTGTGCCCGAAAGTCCGGTCATTTCAAGTGTATGTGCATCCAAAGCTTGTATACTTTTCTGCAATTCACCATCAAAGTTTGCAGTAAAAGAAAGGCTTCCCGGCTTACTTGATGTTAGTTTTACTACGATAACCTGATCGGGTTGTGAAGTAAAAACTTCTCTTTTGTAGCTAATATTCCCGACTTTATAAGTGGTAGTGAAAATAGCTTTTTCCAAATCAAGTTCCCGATAATAGTCGGTATAATTTTCAGTTCCATCAAATGCTAGATTAAGATTTCCAATAACCTGAAACATGGAACCATGCAACTGTTTTGCTGTCAAGAATTTATTTGACAACATATTAGCTCGAGTATAATTGCCGTTGAAAATATAGTAGCGAATCGAATCCAATCCTTTCAACCCATCAGAATTATCGTTTCGAGAAGGACCGCCCGACCAAAAAGAACTTTCGTTGAGTTGTAGTTTTTCTTTTGCAGGATCACCAAAAACCATTGCAGCGATACGACCATTCCCGATAGGGAGTGCCTCGTTCCAAACCGTAGCCGGTTTATCGTACCACATTTTGAGTTTTCCACCTTGCTGCGCCTGTACGAAAGGCAGTGATAGTAAAAAGTTTAATGAAATCAAAAATGTGAATTTAATCTTGTTCATTTTCTAAGTTCTTGTGCTGATTGTGAATTTTGTCAGTTTGAGGAAACAAAAACAAGTGTTATAGTTCAGTCTGCCATTATAATCCAATTATTTGAAAGTACTTCCGCAAAACTCACCAAAAGTAATTATAATACTAATATCATGTTTATTAAATTTAGATTCATTATTTATACTATTAGGTATTTATTGTACCATTGTAATCCGTTTTAGTTTTAGTTTCGATTTGGTTTTGATTTTAGATGAAACATTCCTATCTTTGCCTATATTCTATTATTCAATTAACCTTGAATTCCAATTTATATACTGGTTCATTTATTTGAGCAAGTTAAATTTGTTTTGAAAAACATCACTTTAAATGAGAAATAAATTACTAGTTTCGATACTCTTGCTAACAATTTTTTCATTACATTCTTCTAATGTGAAATTTTATAGCATAAACTCTTTGTACGGAATTTCAATGCGTGAGCCGGCTTCCGTTTGTAAAGATAGTAAAGGATTTATTTGGACTTCTTCTAAAACCGGTGTGTTAAGACTTGCCGGCGATGACTACCGTATTTATCAACTCCCATATGAGAATGCAGACATAATCTCTGTAAAACTTGTTTACACCAATTCATGCCTGTTGGCTTATACAAACAATGGCCAACTATTTCGCTATAATGCAATTGATGATCAGTTTGACCTGTTGGTGAGCATGACCAAGGTATTGAAAAATAAGTATTTATCTGTAAGCCGTGTACTTATAGATGATTCGGGGAATTATTGGATTGCTACTTCATTTGGTTTGTTTCGATATCAAACAGGGCATCTTACCCTTATTCAGAATTCGGAGGAGGTTAATTATATAGCATGGTCTAGCCCCAATCGTTTGTTTGAGGCTCGCCCCAATGGCATTTGGTTATTTGACAAACAAAAGTTACGGAGTAAATGCCTTTACAGATATAGTCATAGATTAGATTTGCATATTTCTAAGTTTTATTATGACGATAAAGCAAAAAGACTTTGGATTGGAACACTGGCGAACGGATTGTTTTATTATGATTTGACGAGTCGTACTATGTCCAGTGTACAAACGAATGTAATGCCCAAACAACCCATTCTGGCAATAGAGGCAAATTCCAAATCTACAATTTTAATTGGAATTGATGGGCAAGGCCTCTGGGAGTTAAACAAACAGGGGACAAAAATTCTGAATGTATATAAGGAAGATGCAAATAATCCTTCCTCGCTCAGGGGAAACGGAGTTTATGATATATTTAATGACCAAAATAAACGAATATGGATATGTACTTATAGTGGGGGCGTTTCTTTTATTGATCATACTTCACCGCTGGTTGAGCAATTAACTCATGCGATCAATAATCCAAACTCTTTAGTAAATAATAACGTTAATAGAATCCTGGAAGACAAAAGTGGAAATGTTTGGTTTGCTACGGATAACGGCATTAGTTGCAAGGAATCAGGAACAGGAAAATGGAAAACGTTTTATCAAAATCAACTGAATCAAGCCGCGGTTTTTGTTTCGTTGTGCGAAGATGACAAAGGGCGGATATGGGCAGGTACTTATTCTTCGGGAATTTATGTGCTTGATGAGCGTACAGGTAGTGAATTAGCGCATTATTCAAAAGAAACAGCAGGGCTTCCTTTGGAAACCAATTTTGTATTGTCTATTTTTAAAGATAGTCATGGAGACCTTTGGATAGGTGGTGTTCAGGGCAATTTGATTTGTTATCTCTCAAAAGAAAACAAATTCAGGAAATACTCTCAACAGCCCATCTATAATATCGTTGAATTATCCTCAAATCAACTCCTGTTGGCTTGCACCTATGGATTATGTCTTTTGGATAAAAAAACCGGAATAATCAAGACAATACTTGATGGATACCTGATTCAAGATGTAATTTCCATAAATGATGAAATTTGGATATGTACAAGCGGGGAGGGGCTAATCCGATATAATCATAAAAACGGCAAGGTACAAAAGATCACCACGGCAACCGGGCTGCCATCCAATTATGTGAATAGCATAATGTCGGTAGATGGATATTTGTGGTTGGGTACTGAAAGCGGTTTGTGCCGATTGGATCCCAAGGATATGGGTGTACTTACTTACAATACGATATATTCGTTATCCGGCGTTTCTTTTAACCGGGGTGCACATTGCAGGCTTAGTGATGGGCAATTGGTCTGGGGAACAAATAACGGTGCTGTACTGTTTTCGCCAGAATCGTTGACAGAATCCCAATCCAAAGGAGTTATATTTTTTCAGGATCTTACGCTGGCAGGACGTTCGATACGCGGCAGTTTGAGCACTCCATTGGATAGTTTGCAGTACTTATCGTTGAAATACAGCCAAAATACATTGCATTTGGAACTGTTATCTATCGGAAATATTCCTGGAGCTAAATTCTCATGGATGTTTGAAGGGCTGGATAATGGTTGGAGTCAGCCTTCCGGTAACCGTGTTGTACATTATTCCAACATGCCGAGCGGAAATTATGTGTTGAAAATAAGGTTATACGATAGCTCTCTTTCCCATATCATTTCAGAACGATCGTTGAACGTATCCATTATTCCGCCATTTTGGAGATCGTGGTGGTTCGAAATTTTATTGCTGGCATTTATTGTTGCCGTCGTTTACTTTTCGTTAAGATATTATGTTGAGCGACTTAAACAACAACATACGGAAGAAAAAATACGGTTTTTTACGAATACAACACATGACATAAGAACATCTTTGACGCTGATTAAAGCGCCAATTGAGGAGTTGACAAAAGAAACAAACCTGTCCGATTTAGGACGGTATTATCTTTCATTGGTAACCGAGCAGGCCAGACGTCTTTCCACAGTTGTAACCCAATTGATGGATTTTCAGAAAGTGGATATAAAGAAAGAGCAATTAGCCCTTAGCCCGGTAGATATTGTGGGTTTGATTGAGCACCGCCGGTTGATGTTCGATTCTTTCTCAAAAAGTCAGGAAGTGGATTTGCTTTTTGCTTCCGATCTGGACTATTATCAAACGGCCATTGATGAACCGATGATGGAAAAGGTAATTGATAATCTGATTTCCAATGCAATAAAATATTCTCATCCAAAGAGTCAGGTTCAGATAAACCTGAAATGTGAACCTGAAAACTGGACCTTGCAAATACAAGATTATGGTATTGGAATTAGCAAGAAATCGCAACATCAACTATTCAGAGAATTTTTCAGAGGAGAAAATGCTATAAATTCTAAGATTGTGGGTTCAGGTATTGGTCTACTGTTGGTGAAAAATTATGTGGAGATGCATGACGGTAAAATTAGTTTTGTTAGTCAGGAAAATGTTGGCTCTACATTTAAAATTGTTATTCCTTTTAAAGAAGTTTCCGATGAAAATGAAAAGTCAAGTGAGGAAATAAATGAGACAGAATTGTATGTTGTTAAAGATGTAGATGTACAACCATTACTACAAAAGGACGAATTGCCGAAGCAAGAAATACGTATTCTGATTGTTGAAGATAATGATGATCTCCGAAACTTCATGCAATATCCGCTTCAGGCTAATTTTGATGTTGTGTTAGCCAAAGATGGTGTTGAGGCCTGGAATATTATTCAAAAACAAATGCCGGATTTGGTCGTTTCAGATGTGATGATGCCCAATATGGATGGGTTTGAGCTTTGCCGCTTGATGAAGTCGACCTACGAAACTTCTCATATTCCCGTTATACTGCTGACTGCACTTTCTGGTAAAGCTGAACAACTGCACGGACTAGGATTGGGCGCCGACGATTATCTGACCAAGCCTTTTGATATGACTCTACTTGTGCAACGAATAAAGTCGATTATCCGAAACCGGGAAGCCGTTAAGGATAAGGCTTTGAGATTAATCAAAGGATCGGATAATAACAATGAACAGATTTTCACCAATGAACTGAATGACAAGTTTGTAAAGAAAATGCTGGAAATAGTTAGGGAAAATATAGCAAACATAGAGTTTGGGAAAGAAGATTTTGCCTCAGCTATGAATGTCAGCACATCATTGCTTTATAAAAAGGTGAAATCGCTTACTGACCAGTCACCGACCGATTTTATCAAGGTAGTTCGGTTGGATTACGCCCTGGAACTGCTGCATACCCATAAATATACTGTTACAGAAGTGAGCGAGTTATGTGGCTTTTCGTCCATTGGATACTTTAGCACCGTATTTAAAAAGCATTTTGGAAAATCGCCTACCGAGTTGGATTAACTTTTTAATAGGCAACAACTTTTAATTGGAACAAAAAAGAGTATATTAGAAATGATATGCTCTTTTTCGTTTTAGTCAGGGTTTCTGAACATAAATAAAAGAGTTCTTACGTGAAATTGTCTAAATTTCAAAATCAAATACTCAAAATCAAAAGTCCCCAGCACTTCCACCAACCTATCTTTGCCCTCGAATTTAGCATACAAGAACAATTGCACGAATTTTAAATTTCGGTTGTATTAATTCGGTTCATTTGTTTAGTGATGTTATTTAGCCTTTGAAACTAATATATTGTCAGAACAACATTGATTTTTTTGTCGGTTCTGTTTTTTTGATTTTATGAGAAAGTTCACAATCTCTTTCCTTTATCCATCTTGAATATTATAGTGCATGTTCTATGTACAGATAAAAGATGAAGTCTGTGTCTTTCCCAAATTATACAATATTTTTTTAGGCAAACTCATGTGAGCTTGTATTGTTAACGTTTAATTTGTAAATCTTGAGTTTGCAATTAAACAGCCTTCGTTTAATTAAAATTTATATATAATGAAAAATCTTTTTAAAGGAATGCCTTTCCGCTTTATCCGGCTGTTTTTGGCTTTGGCTTTTCTCGGTTGGTTGCTTCCTTCTTGTGACATTTATTCGCTCGATGATAAGGAGCCGGATTGGTTAGGAGCCAGTGTTTATGACTATTTAAAAACAGATGGGCATTTTAACAATTTTACCCATTTAGTAGATGATTTAAATTACACGGACGTATTAAGTAAAACGGGGAGTAAAACATTATTTGTTGCTAATGATTCAGCTTTTGCTGAATTTTACAAGAATAATAGTTGGGGTGTGAATAGCTATGATCAGTTAACAGTTTCACAGAAAAAACTTATCATGAATTTTAGTATGCTCAACAACTCTTACCTGACTGGAATGTTGGCAAACTCTTATAATGGGGGCGTAAGTGGTAGTGCCGGAAGTTTAAGTGAGGGTACAGCATTTCGTCGTGTAACTGCTGTTAATGCTTTAGATTCATTACCGTTTGACATTGGAGACAAAATTCCAAACTCTACAAACTGGGCGTATTATAAATCGAGAGGAATATATTTATTAAAAGACAATACTCCTTTGACATCTGTAATTTTTACAAGAAAATTCCTTAAACAAGCTTTTATTAGTGACGAAGATTTTAGAATTATTACTGGTAGAATCCGCACCGATAATGATGTATTTATATTCGACAGTAAAGTTCTTAAGGCTGATATAACCTGTAAAAATGGGTATCTGAATCTAATAGATAGAGTCATGGTTCCACCGGTAAATATGGCTCAGTATATTTTTGATAACAAGAATCTGAGTGTTTTTTCATCTATCCTTGAGCGTTTTAGCGCACCATATTATGATCCGGCGAGTACAATTTACTATCGTCAGTTCCATCCTGAATTTTCGGACTCAATATTTGTAAAAAGATATTTCTCCTCTTATGGTGGGCAGATTCAGTATCCTAACAGAGACATTATTAATTCAGGCTTTTTGTTAGCTTTTGATCCGGGTTGGAATAGCTATGCAAACGGTGCTGTTGAATCTGACATGGGTGGAATGTTTGTGCCAACGGATGAAACAATGAATAACTATTTTAATAACGGAGCAGGATTGCTTCTTAAAAACCTGTTCGGGACTTGGGATAATATCCCATTAGAAATATTAGCTCCGTTTATGAATCGTCATATGCGTACATCGTTTCTTGAATCGGTGCCAAGCAAGTTCCCAACCATGGTGGATAAAGAAAACTCCTTGCTTAATGTCAGTAAGGATGATGTGGCAAAACCTTTTGTGGCAAGTAATGGCTTAGTATACGAAACCAAGAAAGTTTATCCGCCCGATGATTATATTTCGGTTTACGGTCCTGTGTTATTGAGTGCAAATGATAAAGTCCCAGGCGAGAAAACGAAGATATGGAATTGGGCTATCACTTCAAATGACTTCCGTCTGTATTTGAATGCGATGGAGAAAGATACGAAATATAGCTTTTTTGTTCCTACCGATGATTTCTTTCAAAACTATATAGATCCTATTGCTATCGCCAAAGATGTATCCTGTGCGTTGAAGTACCATTATAATACTAAAAATAATACTGTATTTGCTACGGTTTACAGTTATAATAAATCAACCGGTGAAATTGGAACAGATTCCATTGGTGTAATAAAAAGCAATACAGGATTAATACGGAATAGATTATTAGATATGCTTAATTCACATATTGTGGTTGGAAACGTAGAGTCAGGCAATCAGTATTATATTACAAAAGGCAATGTTGCTTTGAAAATTGATGGTGGAGGCATTGGAATGAAAGTGCAAGCCGGAGGAAATATTATGCTGAATGAGCAAGTATCAGTAACAAAGGCTTATCCACAGGCTAACGGAAATACATACTTTATTGATCGTCCCATTCAGTCGCCGCTTAAATCCGTATATAGAGTGTTAAGCGAAACACCTGAGTTTAGTGCCTTTTTCTCTTTAGTCTCCGGTTTCCCTGCCGATAGTAAATCTGCAATTTTTGCGAATAAGAAGAACTACTATGGAATCGACTTTGTAGTTAAATTCTTTAACACATTTAACTATACAGTGTATGTTCCAACAAATGAGGCTATTAACAAGGCTATTAATGACAGTGTGATTTCACCTTGGGAGACTCAGGGCGGTATAATTGGCATAAATCAAATGACAGATGCAACCAAGCAGGCAGCTGCCATTTCTAAGCTCGAAGACTTTCTTCGATACCATTTTCAAGATAATTCAGTTTTTGTGGATAATAAGGATGCTTATAACCTCTATCAATCATCTACAATGAAACAAAATGATTATGTGACACATTTTGACACATTTAAAAATAAGTACTATAAAATTGGGGTGAAATCCAGTCCCGGGAAAATCTTGTTGACTACTGAGACAAATAGAAATGTTAATGTAGTAACAACAAATAAATTATATAATATTATGACAAGAGACTTTATTTTTAGCGATAAGCCATCTGCATTTAAAGAGGCTGATGGAACTGGTGGAGGAGCTCTTTTTGAATCTTCCCAGATTTATACATCGTCAACGGCAGTTATTCACCAGATTGACGGAATCCTTGATTTTCACTAATTTAAGTCGATTCTTGTATTTCATGTAAATAAATTACAAACTGTAATTATGGCAAAATCTCACAACTATTTAACTATAAATATTTTCGTATGAAACGAAATCAATTAATACTATTACTTTTTCTATTGGTATCGCTAACTGCAATTGCGCAGAAATCAAGTGATGTTATTGTACAAGGTACTGTATCATCACAAACCGATGGAACCCTGATTGGTGTAAGTATACAAGAGTTAGACCCAACAAACCGGTCGGTAACTGCAGCAATCACCGATATTAATGGACATTTTACAATAAAAATTAAAAATACATCGAATCGTTTATCATTCACTTATACCGGATTTGCAAAGCAAATCAAGAAAATTGAGGGTTTGCGTAAGATTGATGTTTTGATGTTAGAAAATACCCAAGAATTGCACGACATTGTTGTAACAGCATCAAAGAAACATGGCGAAGGTGGCTTTATTATACCGCAGCGGGAAATTGCATCTGCTATGCAAACTATTGACATGAAAGATATGGAGGGCTTGCAGGTTTCATCTGTTGACGAGGCTTTACAGGGACGTATTGCCGGTCTTGACATTGTGGCTAACTCAGGTGACCCCGGTAGCGGAACTGCCATGCGTATTCGTGGTGCAAGTTCAATCAATGGTAATAATCAACCCCTCATTGTTGTAAACGGCATTCCGTATGAAATGCAGGTTGAACAGAATTTTGATTATGCCAACTCTAATCAAGAACAATATGCCAATTTATTAAGTATTAACCCAGATGATATTCAGGAAATTACTGTATTAAAGGATGCGGCTGCTTCAGCTGTTTGGGGATCAAAAGGTGCTAGTGGTGTTATTATGATTACTACTAAAAAGGGTACTTCAGGCCCTACCAGAGTTGAATATTCATACAGGTATACCGGAACTATTCAACCTAAAGGTATAAAGATGCTGAATGGTGATGATTATACCATGTTGATGAAACAAGCATACTTTAATCCGATGCAAAATCAGAATGCCGGAAATTTTGATGAGTATAACTATAATAAATCTTTTACTGAATACGAGAATTACAATAACAATACCGACTGGGTGAAAGAAGTGACCCAAGTAGGTAATATTAATGACCATTACCTGACTTTCTCAGGAGGTGGTGAGCGTGCAACTTTTCGTATTGCTGGAGGTTTTTTAAATCAGAATGGAACTATTATCGGTCAAAAATACAGCCGTCTATCCACCCGTGCAAATCTGGAATACAGAGTATCCGATCGGTTGAAATTTTTCACGGAGTTATCCTATACATATGCAAATAATGATCAGAGTTATTCTCAAGAAATTTCACCGAATAACTATTTAGGTATTTTAGCTATTGCATATAGGAAAATGCCAAACCTAAGTGTCTACAAACAAGATGCAAATGGGAATAATACTTCTGATTATTATACTGTACTCCAAAATTCATCGGTAAATAGTGATCAACGGAATTTATTTAACCCGGTAGCATTGGCCTTGTTGGCTAAAAACAACAATAAAAACTTCAGGATATTGCCTACTTTCCGTATCCAGTATGATCTGCTGGATCCTAATGTGCAAACACTGCGTTACAATATGTATGTGTCATTCGATATTAATAATGACAAAACGTCAAAATTTTTACCCGCAGCATTGTCTAATGCTTCGTGGTCGGATAGTAAATTTAATAGCAAGGAAAGTAATGATAATGAGGCTGTTACTATTAACACAAATAATGAGCTGACTTGGACACCTAAATTTGAGAACAAAGATCATAACCTATTATTATATGCTTCATTTCAAACAACAGAAGGTAGATCAACCCAACAGGCAATTTCCGGTTACGGTTCACCTTCGGAATATGCAGACGATGCAACTGCTCCGGCATATTTAAGTGGTGCTACAACCTATCGCGCCCATTGGGCATCACTCGGAATTGTCGGCAGGGTACATTACTCGTACAAATCGCGCTACATTGTATCTGGAACGCTTCGTAGGGATGGGAGTACAAAATTTGGAAATGGAAATAAATGGGGTAATTTCCCGGGTATTTCGTTGAAATGGATAGCGTCGGACGAGCCGTTTATGAAGGATACAAAAAAATGGTTGAGTATGTTAGCATTGCGTCCGGGTTGGGGGCTTGCCGGGAATCAACCCGGAGCAGAATACCTTCAATTCAGTCGTTATGGTGATTTTGGAAGATACATTGATCTGGCAGCCAAACGTCCACTGTCATTGCAGTTGATGGGATTGAAATGGGAAACTTCATCTTCTTTTAATTATGGATTAGATTTAGGATTGTTTGACGATAAAATTCAAATAGATGCGAATGTTTATACCAAAAGGACTTCAGATATGCTTTTCAAAGATCAACGTATCCCCAATTCATCAGGCTCAATAGATCTTAATAATGGTTTTAGTACAATCTCCTATAAAAATGGCGGAACAATGGATAACAATGGTTGGGAGATAAATTTCTATGCCAATAAGCTTTTTAAGACCAAAAAATTTAGTATGGATTTTCGGTTTAATATAGCTAATTCTGTTAACAAAATTGTGCAACTCGATGATAATATCTTGAGTATGTATAATACTGATTATGACTATAAAAACGGCTCATACCTCACCCGATTGCAGAATGGGAATTCTTTTGGAGCTATTTATGGTTTCCGCTATAAAGGTGTTTACCGCTACGACGAATACATACCCGGAAAACAAGAAGATGCACCTGTGGTTCGGAATTTACAAAATAAGGTTGTGCTAAATGATCAGGGTGACCCTGTAAAAATGGTTTTTGCTTATGGTAAAACTAACCAATACACATTCCGTGGAGGTGATGCAAAATACGAAGATATAAACCATGATGGGAATATTAATGAATTGGATATAGTGTATCTTGGAAATTCAAATCCACTGTTCAATGGCGGTTTTGGTCCGACTTTCCGTTATGAAAACCTATCTGTGACCATGTTTTTTAATTTCCGTGTGGGAAATAAAATTGTGAATATGGCCAGAATGAATGCCGAAAATATGTATTCCACCAACAATCAATGTATTTCGGTGAATTATCGTTGGAGAAAAGATGGTGATATAACTGTAATGCCTAGAGCACTTTATGACTATGGATATAATTGGTTGGGTAGCGACAGGTATGTAGAGGATGGATCATTCCTCAGGTTTAAATACTTGACCTTTAATTACAGTGTTCCAAAAAAACAGTTGAAGATGGTTAAGATGGAACGGTTGAATTTCTATCTGACAATTAATAACTTGTTTGTGCTTACAAAATACACTGGAGTTGATCCCGAAGTTGGATATGGTTCTTTGGGTGTAAGTACAGATAATGGGCAAACTCCCAGATCTAAAGAGATGACATTTGGTATAACAGTTGGATTATAAGATAATAATATGAAAAAAATAGCAATAATAATATTTTCAGCTTTAATGCTGTTGGGGATTCAATCCTGTTCTGATTTTTTGGATATTCGTCCTGAAAATGAGACTGTTCTTGATGATTATTGGCAATCTGAATCGCAAGCTACCGCAGTACTTGCTTCTGCCTATCGTTCATTGACGTTAAATGACAATGTAAGACGCATGTTTGTGTGGGGTGAAGTGAGATCCGACAATGTGGTTGCCGGTGCTAGCTCTGAAAGTGATTTGACACTAATATTAGATGGAAAAATTACACCTACCAATAGTTATGCTAATTGGGGATTTTTATATGCTTCGATTAACTATTGCAATACTTTTTTGCATTATGCACCGGGAGTGACGAATCGTGATCAGAATTTCTCACCCATAAAACTACATGCATTGGAAGCAGAGGCGCGTGCATTGCGCGGCTTGTGTTACTTTTATCTTGTCCGCACATTTAAGAATGTTCCTTTGGTAACCGTTCCAAGTATTAATGATAATCAAGACTATTTTGTTGGACAATCTCCTGAACGTCAGGTGCTAGATACAATCATTCAGGATTTGAAATTTGCACAAATATATGCACAAGCTGATTATACAAGAGGGGTATATAATAAAGGGCGAATTACCAAAAGTGCCGTAAATGCCATTTTGGCTGATGTTTATTTGTGGGATCAACAATATGATAAGTGTGCTGAAACATGCGATATGGTTTTGGCTGATACTTCTTTAGTTCTTGTTAATGGTGAAAAGGTGATTTCGGATGTTTTTTATAAAGGAAATTCCAGGGAAAGCATTTTTGAATTGCAATTTGATAAAGATATTCAAAATAGTGATGCCATTAACTCTTTGATTGGAAGACATTTGGGGGGTAACATATTGTTGGGAATGGTGAGTTACCCGCCTTACCTTATCAGAACAGGGGTTTACTGTCCATTTAACTATAAGGGGACATCTGTTGTTGAAAGTGAAAAAGATATACGGGAATTTACATCCTATGCAGCAGACTCTAAATCCGGTTCCGGTTTTATAATTTATAAGTATTCGGTTTCAGATGTCAAGAAGAGCTTAACGGCAACCGACACCTATATAGCTCAACCCCGTTTGACTTCTGATCCTGTAAACTGGATTGTGTACCGTTTGTCTGATGTAATATTGATGAAGGCTGAAGCTCTGGTACAGCTTAACAGAGATAAGACCGATTTAGATGTGGCCTTAAGATTAGTAAATAGAACCTATTTAAGATCAAATCTAAATGTAGATTCCTTGCAATCAAACAATTATTCTGATCAAATGAATATGGAGAAGCTGGTTTTACGTGAGCGCCAGCGTGAATTGTTATTTGAGGGTAAACGTTGGTATGATCTTTTGCGTATGGCAAGACGCAAGAACGATCCAACAACATTAGCTTATTACCTTTCATCCAAAATTAGTGGTAATTCGTTGAGTAAGAATAAACTAAGCGTAATGGATGCTCTTTATATGCCTGTGTTGAAATCTGAGGTTGATATTAATTCAAAATTAATCCAGAATCCGTTTTACACTGACGAATCTCTTTCTAATCAATAGTAACTTATGAAAATATATAATTTGAAATTAAAGCTTCAAAACTTTTTTAAATGTAATCTCATAGTAATGACGTTTTTAGCAGGTTTGTTATATTCCTGTAAAGATGAGCCAACTACTATTTTTACGTTCAAAAAAGAAATGATGGGAGCGTATTTGGAAAATCGCCCTGATGAGTTTTCTGAATTTAAGAAATTGCTTGATACAACAGAGGTACTTGGACTTGTAGATACGTATGGAAAATATACTTTGTTTGCACCTACAAACGAAGCAATGTTTACCTATTATCAGTTAAAAGGAAAGCATTCTTTGAAGGACTTTCAGGCCGATACGCTTAAGAAAATTGCTTATGACCATTTAATTAAAGATTATGCAATTAAATCTGAAAATTTTATCGACGGACTGTTACCATATAGTACAATGAGCGAACGCTTTGTATCTGTTTCATCCAGATCAAATAACAATGCCTTTCTCTTTTATATAAATAATAATTCGGCCATAATAAAGAAAGATATAGAAGTAAGTAATGGAATAATTCAAGAGATAGATCATGTGATTGACCCATCACTGTTGAATATTGTACAAGCCATAGAATCCAACCCGCGCTTTTCTATTTTTGCTAAAGCATTACAAGCGACTCATCTCGTCGATAGTTTGACATTAATGCGTGACTATACTTATAATCCAAAGCTTTACGACTACCTTCCTAAAGGTCATCAGTGGGGTGGTTCAATAGATGAAGTGCCAATTTCACGAAAATATGGATTCACTGCTTTGTTGGAAAGTGATGAGACCCTCAAAAAATATGGTATAAACAGTTATGAGGATTTGAAAGCATTTGCCGAGCAACATGTTTACACCGGAAATAATGATGTTACTTCATCGGATGTAACAGACAGAACTAATCCACTGAACATGTTTATCTCTTATCACTTGATTAATAAGAAAATTACAGCAACTAAGTTTATTGATGCTTATGATGAAGATCACATGTTAAAGCAATTTGATATGTATGAGTATATCGAGACCATGTGCCCTAATACGCTTATCGAGATTAAAAAAGAACGCTCTTCAGGCGAAACAAATCTGATAAATAAATCAAGAGAAACGGGTGATGCAATACGCATTATTGCAAAAGACTCGGATGCAGTAAATGGTGTATATCATGAAATAGATAAGATGCTAATTTATGACAATAAAGAGGTAGCTGAGATGTCAACAAAACGCATAAGGATGGATGGTGCATCTTTCTTCCCTGAATTGACAAATAATAATATGAGGTATTTTGATAAGAAAAATCCACGTTCGTGGGTATTTCCACAAAACTATATTAAACGCCTCACTTGCACGAAAGCAACAAACTTCTGTTATCTGAATGCCTGCGATTCCTACCTTGATTATCAAGGAGACGAAATTTTTCTGTCAGGTATGTACGAATTTTCCATGATTACACCTCCTGTTCCATCAGGAACTTATGAAGTTCGTTTTTGTTACCAACCCACTGCTTTCCGTGGAGCTGCACAGTTATATTGGGATGGCGAACCTTGTGGAATTCCGCTAGACTTACGTCTTTCGGCTAACGACCCACTTATTGGGTTCGTAGATCCGGGAACTGACTCAGATGATCCTAATGGATTAGAAAATGATAAAATGATGAGAAACCGTGGCTATATGAAAGGAGCTTGTACATATCAATTCCCTGCAAGTTCACAAACTGCCAGACACAGTCAGAATGTTTTACGCCGTGTCTTAGGAACCTATAAGTTTGATAAAGCACAAAATCACGTGTTTAAAGTAAAAGCTGTTCGATCAGGTCAATTTATGATGGATTATTTAGAATTCGTTCCGGTCGAAATGCTTGAAACAGAAGGAATAGATTGATTCTTTCATCTGCTGATTGTTCAAATAAATGATATAAAAAATTTAACCCATGAAGAAACATATTAATAATACTGCAATATTTGTTCTTTTGGTTTTTCTAACAATGACCTCTTGTGCCGTTGATGTTTGGGAAAATCATTATAACACGAAAGCTTTAAATAAGAGTAGCCTGAGTCTGACTCAGTACATAGAATCGCAGGATAGCTTGAAACTATTTTCAAAAATGTTGAAAATCGCAGGATATGACACGATTTTAAACTCACCTCAGACCTATACAGTCTGGGCACCAACCGATAATGCGTTGAAAAACATAGATCTAAGTGATACGCTTACTGTGAAAAGTACTGTAATGAACCATATTACACGTTTTTTACGTTCAACTTCTGGACTAAATTCAATGACAATGCATCTATTGAGTAATAAATATATCAATTTTAAAAAGGATGCTGGTGGATATAGCTTTGGAAAGCAGATGTTAGTGGGTAGCAAATCTGATATTGCGACTAAAAATGGGATTTTACATGTCATTGATGGATATGTTCCCTATAAGCTTAATCTCTGGGAACTTATAAATTCTAAGTCAAATAATGAGGCTTTAAAAGTTGATTCAATAAGTGCATTTCTCAATATTAAGTCTAAATATGATTTTGATGAAAAAAACAGTATTGAAATTGGAACAAATAGGTTCGGACAATCTGTTTATGACTCTGTAAAAATATTCTCAAACCCGGTATTGAATAGTATCGGCGCTCTATACAATGAGGATAGTCTCTATACTGCTATAATTCCTAATAATAAGGCTTGGAAAGAG
>Ga0302213_1000286_pt1 | contig 30848 bp, 36 predicted proteins | sample II_Fen_N1_2_FD_194583 | JGI IMG/M metagenome (GOLD analysis project Ga0302213, IMG submission 194583) | Peat permafrost microbial communities from Stordalen Mire near Abisko, Sweden - II_Fen_N1_1 | ecosystem: Environmental > Terrestrial > Soil > Wetlands > Permafrost | place: Sweden: Abisko...
CTCAAACCTGAGCGCCACGCCCGACAGGTCTAGGGTCACGCGCAGACCCTAGGCCGTTTTGTCTTTCATGGCCAGCCCTTCATAGCCCAGATCAACAGGGCCATCGGCACCTCCGAACTGCTGCACGCTGCAGGCTTGTTCTCTTCCTCCCAGGCGACATCGAGAGCGACGGCTCACATCGGCTTGCCGCCAACTTCCATCCGGCAAAACACCCGCGCGCCTTTTCGCAGCCGCTCCTGGCAAAACCACAGAACTGCGGGGCAGGTTCGATACATAAATATTTTTTATGTTTGCATTTTTGTATCTATTACAATTTGCAGAACTAATTCTGCATTTCAGAATGCGGACCCCAGCAACAGGCCACAGCCTTCAGGAGACAAACCATGATCAGTTCACGCTCCCCGCAGGGGATTTTTTGCATGCAGCGAGGGCTTGCCTGATGCTGGCCCAGTTTCTGCAATTTCTGTTTTCCGGCGTCACCGTCGGCGCGACCTATGCGCTGGCGGCGCTGGGTTTTACGCTGATCTACAACGCCAGCAACGTCATCAACTTTGCGCAGGGCGAATTCATCATGCTCGGCGGCATGCTGGCGGTGTTCTTCACCCAGGCGGGCTTGCCGTATCCGGTGGCGCTGATGCTGGCGATTGCCGTGCCCGCCATCATCGGCGTGCTGCTGGAAAAGCTCGCTATCGAGCCGGTCAAGGGCGCGGAAACCGTCACGCTGATCATCATCACGATTGGCGCTTCGCTGGTCATTCGCGGGCTGGTGCAGGTGTTTTTGGGCAAGGCGACGCACAGCCTGCCCGCGTTTTCCGGCGACACGCCGATTGAAATCCTCGGCGCCACCTTGATGCCGCAAAGCCTGTGGGTGCTGGGTGTCACCGCGCTGGTCGTCGTCGCGCTGTGGTACTTTTTTAACCGCACGCTGCAGGGAAAAGCGATGCTGGCCACCTCGTTCAACCGGCTGGCCGCCGAGCTGGTCGGCATCAACACCAGCTGGGTGCTGTTCATGAGCTTTGCGATGTCGGCGGCGCTGGGCGCGCTCGGCGGCATTCTGGTCACGCCGATCACGCTGACTTCGTATGACGCGGGCATCATGCTGGGCCTGAAGGGCTTTGTCGCCGCCGTCGTCGGCGGTCTGGGTAGCGGCTTGGGCGCGGTGCTGGGCGGCCTGCTGGTCGGCGTGCTCGAAGCGATGGGCGCGGGCTATATTTCTTCGAGCTACAAGGACGCCATGCCGTTTGTGTTGATCCTGCTGATCCTTTTCTTCAAACCACGCGGCCTGTTCGGCGGCAAATCGACGGATCGGGTCTGAGCGCCATGACCAAAAATCCTTATTTCGGCCTGTTTATCGTCATCGCCATTTTGCTGGTGCTGCCCTTTATCGTACCGAACAGCTTTTATCTCGACCTGGTGATTCGCATGGCGATCAACGCGGTCATCGTGCTGGGCCTGAATTTGCTGATTGGCTTTGCCGGGCAAATCAGCCTGGGCCACGCCGGTTTTCTCGGCATTGGCGCTTATGCGACCGCCGTGCTGCCGACGCATTTTGGCTGGCATCCTGTGCTGGCGGTGATGGCTGGCGCGGCGGCGGCGGGCCTGCTGGCGGCCATCGTGGCCCGGCCCATTTTCAAGCTCAAAGGCCACTATCTGGCGATGGCCACGCTGGGTTTGGGCATCATCATCAACATCACGCTGCGCAACGAGGCCGCTTGGACCGGCGGGCCGGACGGCATGCCGGTGCTGCCGATGGCGCTGCTCGGCGTTGAACTCAGCAGCGACAAGCACTGGTATTGGGTGGTGGCGCTGCTGCTGTCGGTCAGCGTCTGGGCTTCGCTCAATTTGATCAACTCGCCTTTTGGGCGCGCGCTGCGCGCGCTGCACGGCTCGGAAGTGGCCTCGCAAGTCGTCGGTGTCGATGTGGTGCGCTACAAGGTGGCTATTTTTGTGCTGTCCGCCGTGTTTGCCAGCCTGATGGGCAGCGTCACCGCGCATTACGTGGGTTTTGTCACGCCGAATCTGGCGGACTTTTTTCATTCGATTGAGCTGGTCACGATGGTGGTGATTGGCGGCATGGCCTCGGTGTATGGCTCGCTCGTCGGCGCGGTGCTGCTGACGGCGCTGCCGCAGGCGCTGGCCACGTTTGAAGGCTGGGAAACCGTCGCTTTCGGCGCGATTTTGATGCTTTGCATGATTTTCATGCCCAAGGGTTTGGTGCCGACGCTGGCGGCGCGCTTCGGAAAGGCAAATTAACCATGGCGCTCCTCGAAGTCAACGACCTGTCGATTCACTTTGGCGGGGTCAAAGCGGTGCAAAACGTCAGCTTCAGCATTGATGCGGGCATGGTGTACGCCGTCATCGGCCCCAACGGCGCGGGCAAAACCACGCTGTTCAACCTGATCACCGGGGTTTACAAGCCCACCAGCGGCGAAATCCGGCTCGATGGCGAGTCCATAGGCGGCAAGTCGCCCAACGAGCTGGCGACACGCGGCGTGGCGCGCACGTTTCAAAATCTGCAAATCTGCATGAACATGAGCGCGATTGAAAACGTGATGGTGGGCGCGCACCTGCGGCTCGATCGCAACCTGCTCAAGGCCGCGCTGCGCTGGCCCAGCATTGCGCGCCGCGATGCCGAGCTGCGCCTCGAAGCCGCCGAGCTGATGCGCTTTGTCGGGCTGGAGGCTTTCCTCGATTCCCGCGCCGATTCCATGCCTTACGGCGCGCTCAAACGACTGGAAATCGCCCGCGCGCTGGCGATGAAACCGCGCCTGATTTTTCTCGACGAACCCGCCGCCGGTCTGAACCCCAAGGAAACGATTGAAGTCGATGAACTGGTGCGCAAGGTCGCCGATTCGGGCGTGACCGTGGTGCTGGTCGAGCACGACATGAAAATGGTGATGAACCTGTCCGAGCGCATTTTGGTGCTGGACTACGGCAGAAAGCTGGCCGAAGGCACGGGTGCCGAAGTGCGCCAAAACCCCGACGTAATCGCCGCCTATCTGGGCGTTCAGGCATAACAAAGGCAAGGCATGCAAACACACCGTGAACCCGAAGAACAAGGCGCAGCGCGCTCGCCGGAAGTGCTTTTGAAAGTCAGCGCGCTGGAGAGCTGCTATGGCCGCATCAAGGCGCTCAAGGGCATTGATCTAGAAGTGCGCCGGGGAGAAACCGTCGCGCTGGTCGGTGCCAACGGCGCGGGCAAGACCACGTTTTTGCGCGCCGTCTCTGGCGTACAGCCCATGAGTGCAGGCAGCGTGCAGTTTGATGGCGAAGACATCAGCCGACTGCGCTCGGATATGCGTATGCGCCAGGGTATTTGCCAAAGCCCGGAAGGGCGACAGGTGTTTGGCCCGCTGACGATTGAAGACAACCTGCGCTTGGGCGCTTACACCCAGCCAAAAAATCAGGTTGAAGGCGATCTGGAAAACATCTTTGCGATGTTTCCCATCCTCAAGGAAAAGCGAAAGCTACCCGCCGGGACGCTCTCGGGTGGCCAGCAGCAGATGCTGGCCATTGGCCGGGCGTTGATGGGGCGACCCAAGCTGCTGCTGCTCGACGAGCCATCAATGGGCTTGGCGCCGCTGCTGGTCGAAGAAGTCTTCAACGTCATCAAGACGCTCAAAGCGCAAGGCATGAGCATCATGCTGGCCGAGCAAAACGCTTTTGCCGCGCTGGCCATTGCCGACCGGGGGTATGTGATGGAAACCGGCAGCATCACGCTGAGCGGCACCGGCCAGGAGTTGATCCACAACGAGCAGGTGCGCGCCGCTTATCTGGGCATGTGAGCGGCTCAGGCCAGCGCGTCACTTTTCTTCAAAATGACGTACAGCTGGTCTTTGAGGTGCAATTTTTCTTTCTTCAGCACTTCGATTTCTTCCGGCGTTCCGGCTTCGATGTGCGACTCCATATTCTTGATTTTCTGGTCCACGGCGTTGTGCTCGTCGAACAGGCGGGTGAAGTGGTGATCGGTGGTTTTGAGTTGCGTGATCAGATCGCGGTATTCTGGAAACATGAAAAACTCCTTGGGATAAACAATGGGACGAAGAGGGCCGGTTTGCCTAGCCCTCTCGCCTAATTTGCACAGGGTCGTGCAGCGCTTGCGCATCTGGACGTCGCATTGCGCCCAACAAGTGTAATTGTTGCAAGCACTGCTGTTGTGTGTCACTGCCTCGTTAAGGCCGGGCTATTTTTCATTCATCGGGATGAAATTCGCTGCTGGCCGTCAGCTCATCGTCCGGCTTGCGCGTGGCGCCCAAGCGCCAAGAGAGCGATTCGGCGGCTTTTTTCAGCGCCAGCAGCACCGGGCCATTGGGTGCCATGTCGATCATGCCCTCGACGCCAACAATGACCAGCGACATACTCAGCTGGTTTTTAAAGTTGAACACCGGCGCGGCCACCGCCTGCACGCCTTTGGCAATGTAATGCTGCGCGATGAGCGCCATGCCGTCGCGGCGCACCTGCGCCAGCATCGCATCGACCTCGGCGCGGCTGCTCAGGCCGCAGGGTTTGGCCTTGAGTTCGCGGCTGATTTGCGCCTCGGTCTGGCTTTTGGGCAGCCAGGCCGCAAACACCCGGCCACTGGCGCTGTTGAGCAAAGGCAGCGAGCTGCCCGTCACCACATTGACGGTGATCGGGCGCTGCGGGCGCTCCCAGCGCACGATGACCGGCCCGTGATCGCCCCAGACGGCCAGCGCGGTTGATTCGTTGACCTCGTCGCGCAGCTCGGAAATCACCGACAGGCCGAGTCGCACGCGGTCGAGCCGATCAATCGCCACCAAGCCGATGTCCAGCGCAAATGCCCCGAGCTTGTAGCGCGAGGTCATCGGGTCTTGCTCGATCAGGCCGGTGCGTATCAGGCTGACCAGGTAGCGGTGCGCTTTGGAGGCGGGCATGTCGGCGGCGGCGGCAATGTCCTTGAGCATCATCGCGGACTGTCCGCGCACGACCGCCCGCAGCACGGCAGCGCCGACTTCCAAGGACTGCACGCCGTGCTGGCTTTCTTTTTCCTCGCTCATGGGGATCTTTTAAAGTTACGTTTTAAGGAAATATTTCCGCTATAGGGAATTTTATTTCATTGTACGGAGAATGCCGTCGGCGTTGAGGCAGCGCAGTCAACCAGGCAGAAAAGTTTTTGCGGCGGCAAGCCTCAAGCTGTGGCGCTCAGGCGAGTGCGTCGGCCCGCAGATCGTCGCCGCAAAAACGCTCGTCCAGCAGCGACAGGGCTGGGGGCGTGCTGGCATCGGCCAACTGAAAATGCTGATCCAGGTGGCGCTCAGACGGCGCGAGCAAGCGCCGGTACAGCGCGTTGCACAGCAGCCGGGCTTGTTGTCCGGCCCAGTCCGGCGGCAGCAGCACCTCGGGCAGCTCCGGGTCGCGCAGCAGCAGACGGCGGTAATCGTGAATCAGCAAGATGCGCAGCAAAAAAGCACTGTCGTCATCGACGCCGCCTTGCGGCACCAAGCGCAGCTCTTGCAGAATCGGCGCATACGTGCTGACAAACCCGCCGTAAGCCTGGGCCAACTGCGCCAGATTCCACGCTTTTTTCACCACGTCCTCATGGCTGGCGGTCAACGCGAACCCAGCCTGCGCGGCCTGCATCGGCATCAATTTTTCCAGCAGATCGGCCATCCCATCGGCTCTGAGCGTATCCAGCGCACCGCCCAAATCGGCATTCGGATGCACAAAACAGTCAGCGCCCAGCATGCCAAAACCCTGCCAAAACAGCGAACGGCGCAGGCGTTCGCGGTCCTTGGGCGCTAGGTCGCCGACGCTCAAAATCAGCCGCCAGCGCCGGTCCCAAGGCTGTGGATGGGCGGCGTAAATGTGGCGCGACACCTCTTCAAAGCGCCGCTGTCCCGTGCCGGTGAGCAGGTAGTTGCTGCGCCGCCCGTGCGGCTCGGTCTGCAGCCACGCCTCCTTGGCCAGACGAAAAACGGAGGTGCGAATCAGGCGCTCGTTGACCTGCAGCGGCGCGAGCAGCCGAATCAAGCTGCCCAGCCAGATACGCCCGCCGCGCGGCACCACCGCATCGCCGAACACCGACATGATGAGCGAGCCCGCTTTGATGTGGCTTTGCTGGCGAAAGTCGTCAAGACGTTGTTGGCAGAAAGAACACAAAGAAAAATCCAAATAGGTCATTTTAGCCTCTGGAAAACCCTATGTTTTTCAAATTTTTTACGGAAAAATCGGAAAAAGATAACGTAACCCATTGTTTTTCAAGGGTTAAAAATATTTTTCAGAATTCATTACGCATGGTGTAACATTCGATGGCGTGTTAAAACATGACACATATAAATAGCTAAAGCAGATTTTTTTGTATCACCACTGAGTGTTGAGCCTGCTGCTCACCGTGACAGCCCACCGCCAAGGAGCCCTGAATGACGCATCCCCAATTTGAAAAACACCGCGCCCTGCTGGACGCTTCGCTGCAAGCGATTCAGACGCGCGGCTACTGGGCCGCGTTCAGCGAGCAGCCCAGCCCGAAAATCTATGGCGCCAGCGCACCCGAAGACGGCAAGCGCGCTTTTGAAGCGCACCTGGGCCAGCGTTTTGAGCTAAACCAGCCGGGCCAGAGCGGCTGGCACGGCGGCGAGCAGTCGCCCTACGGCGCGGCACTCGACATGCAATACCCGGTGTGCGACGCTCAAACCTTGATTGCCGCTGGCGAGCAGGCGATGACCGGCTGGCAGCAGGTCGGCGCCGAAGGCCGCACCGGCATTTGCCTCGACATCCTGACGCGGCTGAACCAGCAGAGCTTTGAAATCGCCCACGCGGTGATGATGACGACCGGCCAAGGCTGGATGATGGCCTTCCAAGCCGGTGCGCCGCACGCGCAAGACCGGGGTCTGGAAGCCGTCGCTTACGCCTGGCGCGAGCAGAGCTTTGTGCCCGCCGAGGCCCGCTGGGAAAAGCCGCAGGGCAAAAATCCGCCCATCGTGATGCAAAAGCAGTTTGAAGTCGTTGGGCGCGGCGTGGGCGTGGTGGTTGGCTGCGGCACTTTTCCGACCTGGAATACTTATCCGGGCCTGTTTGCCGCGCTGGCCACCGGCAACGCCGTCATCGTCAAGCCGCACAGCAACGCGATTCTGCCCGCCGCTATCACGGTTCGCACCGTGCGCGCCGTGCTGGCTGAAAACGGCATCGACCCCAATCTGGTCACGCTGTGCGTCGCTGCCCAGCGCGAAACCACGCAGCAACTGGTCACGCACCCGTCCGTCAAGTCGGTCGATTTCACCGGCAGCAACGTCTTCGGCCAGTGGCTCATCGACAACTGCCGTCAGGCGCAGGTCTATGCCGAGTTGGCGGGCGTGAACAACATCGTTATCGACTCGACCGACGCCTACAAGGCGATGTTGGGCAATCTGGCCTTCACGCTGTCGCTGTACTCGGGCCAGATGTGTACGACTTCCCAAGTGCTGATGGTGCCCGCTGGCGGCATTGACACCGATGTCGGCCACAAGTCTTACGACGAGGTCTGCGCCGATCTGGCCCGCGCCATCGACGGCTTGTTGGCCAAGCCGGAAGTAGCCCACGCCGTGCTCGGCGCGATTCAATCCGCCGACACGCTGGGCCGCATCGTCGAAGCCAACAGCGGCGCGCTGGGCCGGGTGGTGCTGGCATCGAAAGAGCTGGCCAACCCCGATTTTCCACAGGCTGACGTCCGCACGCCGGTGCTGCTGGCCTGCGATGCCGCCGACGAAAGCGCGTACATGCAAGAGCGTTTCGGCCCCATCAGCTTTGTCGTCAAGGTGGCGGACACGGCGGCGGCTGTCGCCCTGTCCGAGCGCATCGTCCAGACCCACGGTGCGCTGACCACCGGCGTCTATTCGACCCACGACGCGGTGATTGACGCGATGACAGCCGCCACCTGGCGCGCCAAAGTCGCGCTGTCCATCAACCTGACCGGCAATGTGTATGTGAACCAGTCGTCGGCGTTTTCCGACTACCACGGCACGGGGGGCAACCCGTCGGCGAACGCGTCGTATGCCGACTCGGCCTTTGTTGCGAACCGCTTTCGCGTTGTGCAGCGCCGCCGCCACGTTTGAATCCCCGAGTCACTGCGCGACGCACCAAAGGACAAGCATGAATTTTGAAAACATCCGTTTTGACGTGGCGGGCGGCATTGCCCGCTTGGTCTTGAACCGCCCGGACAAGCTCAACAGCTTTACCGGCGCGATGCACGCCGAGCTGCGCACCGCGCTCGACAGCGTGCAGGACGACAAAAGCATTCGCGTGCTGGTGCTGACTGGCGCGGGCCGGGCGTTTTGCGCCGGGCAGGATTTGGCAGATCCGGCGATGACGCTGGTGGCGGGCCAGCAGCCGCCGGACATCGGCAACGTCGTTGAAACCAACTACAAGCCGCTGGTGCTGCGCCTGCAAAACCTGCGCGTGCCGACGATTGCGGCGGTCAACGGCATTGCCGCTGGCGCGGGCGCGAGCGTGGCGCTGGCTTGCGATTTGGTAATTGCCGCCAAATCGGCTTCGTTTTTGCAGGCTTTCAGCAAAATTGGGCTGGTGCCCGACACCGGCAGCACCTGGTTTTTGCCGCAGCGCGTCGGCATGGCGCGGGCGCTGGGTTTGGCCATGCTGGCCGACAAACTGCCCGCCGAAAAAGCCGCCGACTGGGGTTTGATTTGGCAAGCCGTCGAGGACGCCGATCTGGCCGCCAGCGTGGACAAGCTGTCCGCGCAGCTCGCGCTGATGCCAACCAAGGCGCTGGTACGCACGCGCCAAGCCATGCACGCCGCGCCCATGCACACGCTGGAGCAGCAACTGTCGATGGAAGGCGGCTTTATGCGCGAACTCGGCTGGAGCCCAGACTACGCTGAAGGCGTGACCGCCTTTATGGAAAAGCGCGCCCCGCGCTTCACCGGCGAATGACGATGACCGAAGCACAGACCATGCCCAGCAGTACACCTCCAGTCAGCACACCGGCTATGCCAAACGAACAGGCCGAACAAGCGCAAACGCTGGCCCAAGCCGCCGCCGCCGCGATGTGGGCGCGCGACCAGGCCGCCAACGCGCTGGCCATGCGCTTCCTCGCTGTGAAACCTGGCTACGCAAAACTGGCAATGACGGTGCGCGCCGACATGGTCAACGGCCACCACATTTGCCACGGCGGGATGATTTTCACGCTGGCCGACACCGCTTTTGCCTACGCCTGCAACAGCCGCAACCACAACACCGTCGCTTCAGCCTGCCAGATTGATTTTCTGGCCCCGGCCAAAGAAAACGACACGCTCGAAGCCGAGGCCGTCGAGCAGGCGCTGGCCGGGCGCAGCGGCGTTTATGACGTGACGGTGCGCGGCGCTGGCGGCCAGACGGTGGCGCTGTTTCGCGGCAAATCCCGGCGCATTGCTGGTGAAGTCATCGCCGGATTGCAGCAGGCCGACCACGCCCCCCAATAAGCAGATAAGCAGCGATTCACGCGCACAGGAGACAAGCATGCCCGTCAAACAACCTCAGCCCGGCGATTTGGAGCCGATTGAAACCGCCAGCCGCGACGAAATCGCCGCGCTGCAACTGGAGCGCCTGAAATGGTCGCTCCAGCACGCTTACGACAACGTGCCGCACCACCGCCAGGCGTTCGATGCCAAAGGCGTTCACCCAGACGACCTGAAAACGCTGGCTGATTTGGCCAAGTTCCCGTTCATGGTCAAGACCGATTTGCGCGACAACTACCCGTTTGGCCTGTTCGCCGTGCCGCGCGAGAAGGTGGCGCGCCTGCACGCCTCGTCGGGCACGACCGGCAAATCCATCGTCGTCGGCTACACGCTGGAAGACATCGACAACTGGGCGAACCTGATGGCGCGCTCGATACGCGCCGCTGGCGGGCGGCCCGGCGACATGGTGCATGTCGCCTACGGCTACGGCATGTTCACCGGCGGCCTGGGCGCGCATTACGGCGCCGAGCGCGCCGGTTGCACCGTGGTGCCGATGTCCGGCGGCCAAACCGAAAAGCAGGTGCAGCAAATCATGGATTTCAAGCCCGAAATCATCATGGTCACGCCGTCGTACTCGCTGGTGATTGCCGAGGAGTTCGAGCGCCTGGGCATCACGCCGGATCAGATTCCGCTCAAGGTTGGTATTTTTGGCGCCGAACCGTGGGGCGAAGGCATGCGCCTTGAGATCGAGCGCAAGCTGGGCATCGATGCCATCGACATCTACGGCCTGACCGAAGTCATGGGGCCGGGCGTGGCCTGCGAATGCATCGAGTCCAAAGACGGCCCGGTCATTTGGGAAGACCATTTCTACCCCGAAATCATCGACCCCGACACCGGCGAAGTGCTGCCCGACGGCTCGCACGGCGAGCTGGTCTTCACCTCGCTGACCAAGCAGGCGTTTCCGGTGATTCGCTACCGCACGCGCGATTTGACGCAGTTGCTCGCGCCCACGTCGCGCTCGTTTCGGCGCATGGGCAAGATCACCGGGCGCTCGGACGACATGCTGATCGTGCGCGGCGTGAACGTCTTCCCGAGCCAGATCGAGGAGCAAATCCTGCGCGACAAGCGCCTGAGCGGCAACTACCAGGTGCATCTGGCCCGCGACGGCCACCTCGACACCGTCGAAGTGCATTGCGAAGTCCAGCGCGAACTCTCCAACAACCTGAGCCCGGACTTGATGGCCGCCATCGGCAAAGAGCTGCAGCACCGCATCAAGACCAACGTCGGCGTTTCCACGCGCATCAGCGTGATGACGTTTGACTCCATTCCCCGCACCCAGACCGGCAAAGCGCGCCGCGTCATCGACCAACGTCCGAAACAACAGTGAGAACCGAAAAAATGACCGAAGCTTTTATCTGTGACGCGATCCGAACCCCGATAGGCCGCTACGGCGGCACGCTGGCCAGCGTGCGCCCCGACGATCTGGGCGCGCTGCCGCTCAAGGCGCTGATGGCGCGCAACACCAGCGTGGATTGGGCGCAGGTCGATGACATCGTCTATGGCTGCGCGAACCAGGCGGGCGAAGACAACCGCAACGTCGCCCGCATGTCTGGCCTGCTGGCAGGCCTGCCGGTCGAAGTGCCGGGTACCACCATCAACCGCCTGTGCGGCTCCGGCATGGACGCGGTCGGCGTGGCGGCCCGTTCGATCAAGTCCGGCGAGACCCGCTTGATGATCGCGGGCGGCGTCGAAAGCATGTCGCGCGCGCCCTTCGTGATGGGCAAGGCCGACAGCGCCTATTCGCGCAACGCGGCGATTTACGACACGACGATTGGCTGGCGCTTTGCCAACCCCTTGATGAAAAAGCTCTACGACACGCATTCGATGCCGCAGACGGCGGACAACGTGGCCCAGGAGTTCAACATTTCCCGCGCCGACCAAGACGCGTTTGCGCTGCGCTCGCAGCAGCGCTGGGCGGCGGCGCATGCAGCGGGCCGCTTTGCTGACGAGTTAATTCCCGTGCTGGTGCCGCGCAAAAAAGGCGAGCCGCTGGTTTTTGACACCGACGAGCATCCGCGCCCAGAAACCACGCTGGAGATGCTGGTCAAACTCAAAGGCGTCAACGGCCCCGAGTTGACGGTGACGGCGGGCAACGCCTCGGGCGTCAATGACGGCGCTTGCGCGCTCTTGATCGCCTCCGAAGCCGCCGCCGGGGCGCACGGCTTGACGCCGAAAGCGCGCATCGTCGGCATGGCCACGGCAGGCGTGGCGCCGCGCATCATGGGCTTTGGCCCGGCGCCCGCCGTGCGCAAGGTGCTGGCCCAGACCGGCTTGACGCTGGCGCAGATGGACGTGATTGAGCTGAACGAAGCCTTCGCCGCCCAGGGCCTGGCCGTGCTGCGCGACCTCGGACTGGCCGACGACGAGGCGCGCGTCAACCCCAACGGCGGTGCGATTGCGATGGGCCATCCGCTGGGCATGAGCGGTGCGCGGCTGATCACCACCGCCAGCTACGAACTGGCCCGCCGGGGCGGACGCTATGCGCTTTGCACGATGTGCATCGGTGTCGGGCAAGGCATCGCCTTGATTATTGAACGCGTTTAACTAAAACAAGCCGGAGACAAAAACCATGAAATTCACGACCCAAAAAATCCTTGTCGGCGCTGCGCTGGCCTTTAGCGCGCTGGTCGCCGTCGCCGCCGAGCCGATCAAGATTGGCTCCGTGCTGTCCGTGACTGGCCCAGCGGCCTTTCTGGGCGACCCGGAGCTGAAAACGCTGCAAATGTATGTCGAGGACATCAACAAAAAAGGCGGCGTGCTGGGACGCCCGCTGCAACTGGTTCACTATGACGACGGCAGCGACGCGAACAAGGCCAACGGCTTTGCCAAGCGCCTGATCGACGACGACAAGGTCGATGTGTTTGTCGGCGGCACGACCACTGGCTCGACGATGTCGATGGTGCCGCTGGTGGAAAAGGCGGGCGTGCCGTTCATCTCGCTGGCGGGCGCCGTGGTGATCATCGAGCCGGTGAAAAAATTCGTTTTCAAGACACCGCACACCGACCGCATGGCCGCTGAAAAAGTCTTTGAGGACATGAAAAAGCGCGGCATCACCAAGGTGGCGCTGCTGTCGGAAACCAGCGGCTTTGGCCAGTCCGGCAAGAAGGAAACCGAGGGCGTGGCCGCCAAATACGGCATCACGCTGGTGGCCAATGAAACCTACGGCCCGAAAGACACCGACATGAGCCCACAACTGACCAAGATCAAGGGCGCGGCGGGCGTGCAGGCGGTGTTCGTCTTTGGTCTGGGCCAAGGCCCGGCCATCGTCACCAAGAACTACAAGCAACTGAGCATCAATTTGCCGCTGTACCACGCGCACGGCATCGGCTCCGATGAGTTCATCAAGCTGGCTGGCGCCGCCGCTGAAGGCATCCGCCTGCCGTCGGCTGCGCTGCTGGTGGCCGACAAGCTGGCCGCCAGCGACCCGCAAAAACCTGTCGTCGTCGCTTATTCCAAAGCCTTCCAGGAAAAATGGAAAACCGAGGCTTCGGCTTTCGGCGGCTATGCCTATGACGGCCTGATGCTGGCCGTGGAAGCGATCAAGCGCGCTGGCAGCACCGACAAAGCCAAGGTGCGCGACGCGATTGAAGCCACCAAGGGCTATATCGGCACCGGCGGCGTGGTCAACATGAGCGCCAAAGACCACATGGGCATGGAGCTGTCGGCCTTTCGCATGCTGGAAATCAAGAACGGCGACTGGACGCTGGTTCCGTAACAGCGCGTAGCGGGCCAGGGCTGGCAATTTCGCCAGCCTGCCGCATGAAGCCATTTTTCACACTTGCCCACAGCAGGCCTATGACCATGACAGCTACCTACACAAGTCTGGAAATCGAGCGCGCCGGATCGGTTGCGACGCTCTGGATGAATCGCCCCGAGGTGTTCAATGCCTTCGATGAAACGCTTATCCATGAATTGAGCGAAGCCTGCGCCGCGCTGGACGCCGATGCATCGGTGCGCGTGGTAGTGCTGGCCGGGCGGGGCCGCCATTTTTCTGCCGGGGCCGATTTGAACTGGATGAAGCGCGCTTCAGCGGGCAGCCACGACGACAACTTGCAGGATGCGCGCCGCTTTGCCGCGATGCTGCAGCGCCTGTCCACCATGTCCAAGCCGACCATCGCCCGCGTGCAGGGCTTGGCGCTGGGTGGCGGCACCGGCTTGGCGGCGGCCTGCGACATTGCGCTAGCCACTGAAGACGCGGCTTTTGCCACGTCTGAAGTCAAGTTCGGCATCATTCCGTCGGTGATCAGCCCGTATGTGCTGCGCGCCATCGGGCCGCGCCACGCGCTGCGCTACTTTCAAAGCGCCGAGCGCATCAGCGCCCAGCGTGCCCAGGCGATTGGCTTGGTCAGCGAGGTGCTGCCAGCGGCGCAGATTGACGCGGCGATTGCCGAACTGGCCCAGGCGCTGATGAGCGGCGGGCCGCAAGCGCAGATCGCCGCCAAGGCGCTGATCGCCTCGGTCAGCGGACGGACTGTGGACGCGTCCCTGATCGAAGAAACCGCCCAGCGCATCTCCCGCCAGCGCGCCACGGACGAGGCGAAAAACGGCATCAGCGCCTTTCTTGAAAAACGCCAGCCCGCCTGGCTGCTTTGAACTTCAGTTCCCACCACCCGAGGAGACATCAGCACCATGTACACCCAATCGTTCAATGTTCAGGAGGGCACCGGCCTGAAATCGGTCCCGGCGCAGTCGCCGCCAGAGAACGCGCAGGCGATGGCGCGCTTTAACGAGCGCATCGACGCCGATGGCCGCATCGAGCCGCAGGACTGGATGCCGGACGCGTATCGCAAAACGCTGATCCGCCAGATCAGCCAGCACGCGCACAGCGAGATCGTCGGCATGCTGCCCGAGGGCAACTGGATCAGCCGCGCGCCCAGCTTGAAGCGCAAAGCGATTTTGATCGCCAAGGTGCAGGACGAGGGTGGCCACGGCCTGTACCTCTACAGCGCTGCCGAAACGCTGGGCACCAGCCGCGACCAGTTGCTCGAAGGCCTGCACAGCGGCAAGGCCAAATACAGCTCCATCTTCAACTACCCGACGCTGAACTGGGCCGATGTCGGCGTGATCGGCTGGCTGGTCGATGGCGCGGCCATCAGCAACCAGATTCCGCTGTGCCGCTGCAGCTACGGCCCTTACGCCCGTGCGATGGTGCGCGTGTGCAAGGAAGAATCCTTCCACCAGCGCCAGGGCTACGAGGCGCTGCTGGTGATGATGACCGGCACCGACGCCCAAAAAGCGATGGTGCAGGACGCGGTGAACCGCTGGTGGTGGAAGTGTCTGGCGATGTTCGGCCCGCCCGACGCCGACAGCCCGCACAGCGCGCAGGGTATGCGCTGGGGCATCAAGCGCATCTCCAACGACGACCTGCGCCAGAAATTCATCGACGCCACCGTGCCGCAGGCCAGGGTGCTGGGCGTGACGCTGCCCGACCCGGATCTGAAATGGAACGAAGAGCGCCAGCACCACGACTACGGCCAGATCGACTGGGACGAGTTCTGGGCCACCGTCAACGGCAACGGCCCGTGCAACAAAGAGCGCCTGGCCACCCGCGTCAAGGCGCACAACGACGGCCAGTGGGTGCGCGACGCCGCGCTGGCTTATTCCCGCAAACAACACACCCAAACCCTGAAGGATGCCGCATGACCACCACGCCCAACACCCCCGCCGCCGCGCTGAAAGAATGGCCGCTGTGGGAAGTCTTTATCCGCAGCAAGCAGGGCTTGGAGCACAAGCACTGCGGCAGCCTGCACGCCTCGGACGCGCAGCAGGCGCTGCAAATGGCACGCGACGTGTACACCCGCCGCCAAGAAGGCGTGAGCATCTGGGTGCTGCCCTCGGCCAGCATCACCGCCAGTGCGCCGGAAGACAAGGACGCGCTGTTCGAGCCCGCCGCTGACAAAATTTACCGCCACCCGACTTTTTATCAAATCCCTGAAGAAGTGGGGCACATGTAATGGCCGCGCAGCATATTAATTACCTGCTGCACCTGGCCGACAACGCGCTGATCCTCGGTCAGCGCAATGCCGAGTGGTGCGGTCACGGCCCGATTCTGGAAGAGGATTTGGCGCTAGGCAACATGAGCCTGGACTTGATCGGCCAAGCTAGATTGCTGTACCAACACGTCGCCGCGCTGAAAAACGACGGCAGCACCGAAGACCGCCTGGCCTATTTCCGCGACGTACCAGATTTTCGCAATTACACCCTGCTGGAGCTGCCGCACAGCACGGCGATGGCACCGACCGCCGCGAATGACCACGACTACGCCGCCACCATCGTGCGCAACTTCCTCTATAGCGCGCTGATGGTGTTGCAGTGGGAGCAATTGCAAGCGTCCAAAGACGGCCAGCTCGCCGCGATTGCCGCCAAGTCGCTCAAGGAGGCGCGCTACCACCTGCGCCACTCGCGCGACTGGCTGGTGCGTTTGGGCGACGGCACGCCCGAGTCGAACCAGCGCATGCAGCAGGCGCTGGCGCATTTCATGCCCTACGTGCAGGAGTTCTGGAGCGCCAGCGACATGGAAAGCGCCGCCGCCCAAGCGGGCGTGGGCGTCGATATGGCGCGCCTGCAGCAGGCGTTCAACGCCTGCTTGGACGACGCGCTGGCCGAAGCCACGCTCCAGCGCCCCGCTGGCGGCGGCCACATCAGCACCGGCAAGCACGGCCTGCATTCCGAGCACCTGGGCTTTGTGCTGGCCGAAATGCAAAGCCTGACCCGCGCCCACCCCGAAGGCGTCTGGTGAACGCCCCGCGCCTTCCCCCGCTGCCCAGCGGCCCCATCGCTCCAACGCTGCCGGGCGAGCCGCACCACGCGGTCTGGACGCTGCTCGAAGCCGTGGCCGACCCGGAAATCCCGGTCGTGTCGCTGCGCGAAATGGGCATTTTGCGGGCGGTGCGGGACGGCGCGGACGGGCTGGAAGTGGTCATCACGCCCACTTACAGCGGCTGCCCGGCCATGAGCCAGATGGAAGACGACGTGAAAGCCGCACTGGCGCAAGCCGGTGTCGAAGCCCGCGTCCTGACGCTGCTGGCGCCCGCCTGGTCCACCGACTGGATGAGCGCCGAAGCCCGCGACAAGCTGCGCGCCTACGGCATTGCCCCGCCCGCCCATGACGCGCCCGGCGCTTGCAGCCACGGTGGCGGCGCTGGCAGCGTGGTGCAGTTTGCCGCCCAAAAAGTCGCCAGCCCGCACCCCAGCGTCGCCTGCCCGCAATGCGGCTCCGGCAACACCACCGAGATTTCGCACTTCGGCTCCACCGCCTGCAAAGCGCTCTACAAGTGCCTGGACTGCCTCGAACCCTTTGATTATTTCAAGCCTTACTAAAGTTTTTCACCCGGAATTCCACGCCATGTCCACACCCCGCTTTCAAGAACTCACCGTCAAGCGCGTCAACCACGAAGCGGCTGGCGCCGTGGCGATCACTTTCGATATTCCGCTGGCCGCCCGCGACACCTTCAGCTTCGAGCCAGGCCAGTACCTGACGCTGCGCGCCAGCGTCAACGGCGAAGATGTGCGCCGCAGCTACTCGATCAGCAGCCCGCGCAGCCGCCTCGCCACCTCGGGCGAGCTGGAAATCGGTATTCGTCCGGTGCAGGGCGGTTTGTTTTCCAACTGGGCGGCGGCTTCGCTGAAAGCGGGCGACCGCATCAGCGTGATGTCACCGGATGGGCGTTTTACCGTGCGCAAGGCGCGGGCGATTCACCGCGTGGGTTTTGCCGCCGGTTCGGGCATCACGCCGATTTTGTCGATTGCCGCGACCACGCTCGAAGAGCAGCCCGATTCCAAATTCACGCTGGTGCTGGGCAACCGCCGCATGTCCAGCGTGATGTTCAACGAGGCGCTGCAAGACCTCAAAGACCGCTATTTAAATCGCCTGACGCTGATTCACATTTTGTCCAGCCAGGCGCAGGAAGCGGACTTGCTGCAAGGGCGTATCGACGCGGCCAAGGTGCGCGACATCATTGCGGCGTTTTTGCCGGTGGCCAGCATGGACGAGGTGTTTATCTGTGGCCCCGAAGGCATGATTGACACGACCGAAAAGACGCTGCTCGAAGCGGGTGTGCCCGCCAGCCGCGTTTATACCGAACGTTTTACCGCCGCCGCGCCGCTGACCAAGCCGTCGTCGGCGGGCGAAAAGCCGGTCATTCACACGGCCCGGCAAAGCGCGGTGACGATTGTGCTCGACGGCAAACGCCACGCCCTGCACATGGCCGCCGACGAGCGCATTTTGGACGTGGCGCTGAACGCCGGGCTGGATTTGCCTTTTTCCTGCAAGGGCGGCGTGTGCTGCACCTGCCGCGCCAAGGTGATGGAAGGCACGGTCACGATGGACAAAAACTACTCGCTGGAGCCGTGGGAAATGAAGCAGGGTTTTGTGCTGAGCTGCCAAGCCCGCCCGACCAGCGAGCAGGTGGTGCTCAGTTTCGACGAGCGTTGAATCACCAGTTCAGCGGCTGTGCGTGGCGCCAACGCCTTCAAACAGCGCCAGCATGCGGCGCAGCACTTCGGTCTGACGCTGGCCGTGGGCTTGCAGTGCGGCGCGTAGATGCTGGCGCGTCGCGTGGTCCAGGCCCGGCTGCAGCGAACGCGCAAAAGCGGCCTGCGCCGAAGCCGCCTGCACGCTGTCGAGTTCATTGAGCAGCAGCTCGGGCGCGACAGCCCGGCCCAGTGATTTAAACGACCAGGAGCCACCCATCACCGGGTGGTAGTAATGGGCGCGAGCAATCTGGAACAGATCGACGATGCGCGTCAGCACGTCTTCGAGCGCGGGCGCCAGATCGTCGAACTGCAGCGCCAGCTCGCGGATGCGGCTGCGCTCAAAACCGGCGTTGCAGGCAAACACGGGCCCACAGTTCCCCAGCACTTGCAGCAGCGTGACGGCAAAAGCGCGGCGCGGATCGCCCTTCGCATCGGCCAAAAAGCCATGCTGCACGCAGTGACCGGCTTCGCTTTGCACGTCGCAGGTCCACTGAAACGGCAGCGTCTGATAAGGCCGGGTGCCCGCCCAGACCGGCACGGCAAAGCCGATGGTGTCAAAGCGCAAGCTGTAGCGCGGGTACGGTAAATCCCGAAACAGCGCGGCCACGGCGGGCTCCAGCACCGGCGCATCCTGCTGGATGGCGCGCACGGCGCGGCGGTGGCGCGCATTGCTCAGCGCCTGCGGCGCCACGCTGCGCAGGTCCAGATGGCCTTCTTGGCGCAACTCGGCGGCCAGCTCGCGCCCAACAATGTTCAAACTGGCCTGCCGATCTGGCGGCGGCTCAACGGCTGGTTTGGCGCAGGCCAGACAAGCGTCGGCGAAATGACAGCTGCCACGCTGACCACTCTGGCCGCAGTGCGTGCCCGGATGGGCCGCAGGCTGCGGCCCGCGCTCGGCGCGACGCATCGCCGACAGCCAAGCGGCCACCGGGCGTGAGCCCAGCACCGGTGCCAGATCGACCTCGCGGAACAAGCCGGCATAGCAGCCGTGGCCGGGATAAATAAAATCGGTATCGACCAGCAGCAGCGCCACGCTTTGCACGCGCAGGCCACAGCGCGCCGCCACATGCAGCCACAGCGCCATCGCATCGATATCGGCGTCATCGCCGACGGTGGCGTGGCGCACCTTGAACAGACGCAGGCCGTGTTCGCCCAGGCTCATCACGTCGATGCGCACCTGCGCCTTGTCGTCGCTGGTCAGACAGGCGCCAAAAATGGCCCAGTCTTCACCCACGACCTGGTCCGAGTCCAGGCAGTCCAGCGTCTGGCGCACCGCGCCCACCCATTCGTGCGGCGTGGTCGGTGCGCTGATCGTGGTGGCGCCCGGAAACGAGGCGCGCAAGGCCGCCTGCACAGCCGGGCCGTACACCACCGCCGCTTCGGCGCTCTCGTCGGCGTCCGCCTGGGCATCGGGCGCCAGCGTCGGCGCGCCTGCTTCCGAGCTGGGCTGGCGGTGCAGCCAGAACTGGCGCTCGCAGGCGCGCCAGCGGTGCAAGTCATCAAGATGCAGCAATTGATCGAAAAGCATGGGCATAAGCAGACAAAGGTGACACAAGCATTGCGACAAAGGACACAGACTCGCCTGCCCGGCAGGATCGGTCAGCCCTTGTCTGAACCTTGAGCAAGTCCCGTGCAAGGCTGCCGCGCAAGTCGGCGCCTGCATCGGCTGCGACAGCTTAGGCGCTGTCACATATCTTGCTTAGGCTGCCCGCATGACCCTGAAGTTCTACATGACGCCCGGCTCCTGCACGACCGGCATCCACATCCTGCTCGAAGAGCTGGACCTGCCGTTTGAAGTCACCATCGTGAACATGCCCGCTGGCGACCACCGCCGCCCCGAGTACCTCGCGCTCAACCCCAAAGGCACGATTCCGACGCTGGTGCTTGACGACGGTCAGGCGCTGACGGAGTTTCAGGCGATTGCCTACTGGCTGGCCCGGCGCTACCCGCGCAGGCGGCTCCTGCCCGAAGACCCGCTGCTGGCCGCCCAGGCCATCGAGCTGATGGATTACGTGGTCGGCACCGTCCACGGCCAAGGCTACACACGCATTTTCACCACCGAACGCTACCTGCCCGCCGCACTGGCCGAAGCCGACCGCGCCTCCTGCCTAGCCGCCATTGCCGCACGCGGGCGCGAGATCGTCGCCGAGGCTTTTGCCATCATCGAAGCGCGCCTGCCCCAAGCCGGTTACGCTTGCGGCGCCGATTTTTCCATCGCCGACGCGGCGCTGTTTTACGTCGAGTTCTGGGCCGACAAAACCGGCATCAGCCTGCCACCGCGCTGCGCCGCGCATTACCAGTTGATGCGCGCCCGCCCCGTGGTGCAGCGCGTGCTGCGCGAAGAAGGCTACCGTTAAAACGCTTTTTAAAAGGACACGCTCCATGTTTATCGCCATGAACCGCTTTCGCATCGCACCGGGCCGCGAGGCCGAATTTATCGAAGTCTGGCGCCAACGCGACAGCCGCCTGGCCGAGGTGCCGGGCTTTCAGACTTTCAATTTGCTGCAAGGCGCCAGCGACGAGCACGCCACGGTGTTTGTCTCGCATTCGACCTGGGCGAGCGCCGCCGCATTTCAGGACTGGACGCGCTCCGAGTCCTTTCGCGCCGCCCACGCCAGCGCGGGCCAGCAGCGCGGCCTGTACCTCGGCCCGCCGCAGTTCGAGGGCTTTGAGGCGGTGCTGTAGCACTGCGCGCCACCACGCCCGCACAGCTTTTCTTTTCAGCCTGAAAACGCGTCCAAAACCGTCCACACTTTCCCGGAGAAATTCAGATGAGTACCCCCGACATCCTGGCCCGCAACCGCGTGATCCTGACGCACTTTGACAGCTACAGCACGGCGCTGTTGTTCCCGCTCTGGGAAAGCAAAAGCCTGCTCTGGCCGCAAGCCCTGCCCGAAGGCGCCGCGCCGCTGCACCCGCCCGCCGAACCCAGCGCCGGGCACGAAGCCGACGCCGTCATGCAGGCCGTGGTCGAACGCTGCGGCCTCAACCCGGAAGAGCTGGTGTATGTCAGCGAGTTCCAGCATTGGGCGCAAACCGAAGACGGCCCGGTGCAGATTCATCTGCTGCGCTTCACCACGCCGGACGCGCCCAAGCCCACTATCGAGGCGCTGGGCGGCGTGTTCAAGCCAATGAGCATGTTGCGCGGCAGCGCCATGAGCGAGTTGCTGCTGCTGCGCGAGGTGTTCAACCTGATCGTCGGCGGGGGCGGTGGCCGCGCTTGAAACCGGCGGCGGGCGCTCTGGGTGCCGGTTTTTGCAGCCAGCAAGACGCTGGCGCCCGTTCGGCGCGGCCTGCTCAGGCTGAGCAGCCAATCTCCAGCGCCTGCCCCAGCGCTTGTGGCTGGGCGTAGTGCTCGGCGCCGGGCTGCGCGTCAAAGGGCCGGGTCAGCACCGCCAGCAGCCGATTCAGCTCGGCGCTGGAGCCGCGCTGGGCGTCTTCAATCGCGGCCTGCGCCAAGTGGTTGCGCAGCACATACAGCGGGTTAACACGGCGCATCGCAGCGGCGCGCTCTGCGGGCGAGCCGCCTTCGCTGACCAAGCGGGCGCGCCAGTCGTCAAGCCATTGCGCCAGCGCGGCCTGCTGGGCTGGCGGCAAATCCAGCAGCGGCTCGCCGGACTCAGCCGATTCAGCCGGATCAGCTTCAAGCACGTCGGCCAGACGGCGAAAGCTGAGCGTGAAATCGGCCTTGGCGCGCTGCAGCAGCGTCAGCCAGCGGTTCAGCAGCGCCGCGTCGCCGTCTTGCGCGCTGCGCAGGCCGAGTTTGGCGCGCCAGCGGCGCATCACTTCCTGGTGGTAAATCTCGTCGTAGCGTGCCAGCAACGTCTGCGCCTGTTCGGCGGCGGCTTCGGGCTGCGGGGCCAGCAAGCTGGCGCAGGCGTTGAGCAGACGCTCGCAGTTCCAACGGCCAATGGCGGGCTGGGCTTTGTAGGCGTAGCGGCCTTCGGTGTCGGAGGCGTTGCAGACATGGTGGGGTCGAAAACGCTCCATGAAGCCAAACGGGCCGTAATCCAGCGTCAAACCGAGCACCGACAGGTTGTCGGTGTTGAGCACGCCGTGGCAAAAACCCAGCGTCTGCCACTGGGCAAACAGCGCGGTGGTCAGTTCAATCACTTCGCCCAGCCAAGCGGCGTGACGCTGCGGATGGCTGGTTAAATACGGAAAATGGTGCGCTATGACATGGTCGGCGAGCAGCGCCAGTTGCGCGGGCGTACCGTGGTGCGCATGGAATTCAAAATGGCCAAAGCGCACAAAGCAGGGCGCGGTGCGGCTCAGGACCGCCGCCGTTTCCAGCTCATCGCGTTGCACCACCAGACGCGACGCCACCAGCGACAGCGCACGGGTCGTCGGCACGCCCAGCGCATGCAGCGCCTCGCAGGCCAGCAGCTCGCGCACCGAAGAGCGCAGCGTGGCCCGGCCATCGCTGCCGCGTGCGTAGGGCGTGGGGCCGGCACCTTTGAGTTGCAGCTCGACCGGGCTGGCATCGGGCGTCTGCCATTCGGCCAGCGTCAGCACCCGACCATCGCCGAGCTGGCTGACCCAAGCGCCAAATTGATGACCGGCATAGACCGAGGCGCTGGCGCTCTGGCCGGGCCAGTCGGCGTTGCCCGCCAACAGCGGCAAGGCGTCCGGGCTGCCCAGCCAAGCCGGGTTCAAGCCGATCTCGCCCGCCAGTGAAGTATTGGCGTACAACAACTGCGCGTGGGGCAGCAGCTCGGCCTGCACTGGCTGAACATAGGGCGCGCCCAGCGCAGCAAAACGGGGGGCAGCCAGCAACTGCGTGGTGCCGGGCACAGGGCCAGCAGGCATCGCGCAGGGCGCAGGGCCGCTGTCCGACAGCGCCCCGCTCAAGACCCCATCCGAAACAATTCCGGCTGGCTTTGCTGATAGACGCGCAGCCACAAGAGCGTCGCAGGCACCAGCGCCTCGCAGGAAAACCACAGCGCGTCGTCCAGCGCCGGGCCGGGCGGGCCGTCAAAGTGGGCGCGCATCGCGTCCCAGCCGCTCCAGTCCAGCTCGGGCATCTCGCTGCGCGCTGGCGTGTCGAGCTGGTACACGCTGTCGGCCAGCGTTCTGAGCTGGCGCAGCACCTCGGCGCGGGTCAGGCGCGAGCGCAGCAGCTCGTCCTTTTCCAGCCCTTCGATCACGGTGGCGACGGCGGTGCCAGACTGCTCGATCAGGTTGAGCAAGGCGGTGGTGATGATGGAAGCCATTGATTAAACGCTCACGGCAACGCCGCTGGCCGCCAGCAGCCGGGTGTTGAGTTCAAAGGCAAACTCGCGCCAGGCGGCGGCCAGGTCCAGCGTGATGGCGCGCAGCATGTCGGCGTCCGGGTGGTGTTCGAGTTCAAAGTTGGACAGCGCGCAGGAGGTGCCGTTGAAGCTCAGGGCGGCGTCCAGCAGGCCTTTGTTCCAGCCCTCGAATGGCGCCAGCAACGCAGCGGTCAGCGCGTGGCGGCTGTGGACGACTTCACTGCCAGCGGCGTCCAACGCGGGCAGCAACTGGTCTAGCCGGGCCAGCGATTCGCTGTAAATCTGGTCGGCGGTGGCCAGCAGCGCGCGCTGCGTCAGTTGTTCGGACTGCTGGTTAGAGAGCAGCCGGGTCAGGTGCAGGCGGTAGCGTTCGGGCGCTAGGCCGCGCAGGGCCAGCACGCTGGCGGCAAAAGCGCCCAGCGCCTCGGCGCGTGCGCCGTCGGCGGCCTGCGCTAGATGCAGCGCCGTGGCATGCGCCGGGCTGCCGCCGACTTTGTTGACCTGCGGGCGGCACAGCGCGTGGGCAATGCGGTCAGCCGCTTCGAGCGCGCCTTCCATGTGACCGGCGCCGTGGGCCGCCGTCTCGCTGCCGCCAAAAAACAATCGGCCCGCCCATTGCGGCTGGCGCAGCAGCGGGTTGGCCTGCGGCGGCTCGGGCGGGCCAGCGCGATCCAGCGCGCTGCACGTCCAAGCTTCTTCGGCCCAGTCTTGCAGGTGCTGATGGCCGTGTTGTGCCTCGGGGCCGTAGAGCTGAGCTAGCTGGCTGTCGATCAGCATCGGCATGCCGCGCTTGAAGTTCTCGCGCTGGGCCGGGTTGAGGGCAATAAAGCCGCCCAGCGCGCCCGCCTCGCCTTCGCTGGCGTCAAACACCTCGCCGAGCACGGCTTGCGCGTGGCGCACAAAGGCGTTGCCCGAGTGACCGGCGGCGCGCCAGAACGGCGTGGCAAACGTCGTCACCGCCTTGGCCTGCGCGGCCATCCAGGTCGGGGCGGCGGCCAGCGCATCCTGCACGGCGACCGGCAGCGGCGGGGCAAATTCGAGCCGCTCGCCGACCAGGCGCGGCGGCAATGCCAGCACCGCCTGACGCGCCCTGATGGCGTGTCCGGCGACTGGCAGCAATTCTAGAAAGGCGCCCCGGTCGCGCAGCGCATGCAGCGCCACGCCCAGGCGCACCGTGCCGGGCGGCAAATCATCCGCCAGGGCTTGGGCCAGCTTGCCCGCACCGCCTTCAATGCGGCGCGCGCCAACATGAACACCGCCCGCGTGAATGCGGCGTTCGGGCCGCTGGTTCGGGTCGGTGAGCCATAGCGCATCACCGGGATCAGCTTGTGGCTGACTGGCTAGAGCGAGTTCACCGAGCAGCGCCGTGATGCGCGGCTCGGTCTCAGTCCAGAACCAGGTGGGGCCAAAATCCATAGCCTGACCAGTGGCTTCGCAGTACCGGGTGTGCATGCGACCGCCCAGGCGTTCGCGCGCTTCGATCACCACCACCTCCAGGCCGCGCGCCGTCAACTGGCGCGCCAGCGCCAGGCCGCAAAGCCCGGCGCCAACAATAGCGACATCAAACATCCGGGCAACCGGGAGGGGTACTGGTTCAGCCATGATGCGGCCTTAAGCGGCGATCAGTTCCACGGTGACCGGCTCTTCGCCCAGCAGCGCCTGGCAAGCCAGACGCGAGTTGGAGCTGATGCCGACCATGCCGTCGAGCTTTTCATTTTCTGCGGGCTTGATCTTGGACAGGGTCTTGCGGCCTACGGTCACATAAATGTGGCATTTTTCGCATTTGGCTTCGCCGCCGCATTTGCTCAGGATAGGCTCGCCCACGGACTGCAGCGCCTTGAGCAAGCTGGTGCCTGCAGCGATGTCATAGGTTTTGCCGGAGGGAAGGACTGTGAGTGTCGTCATGGTTTTCGTAAGTAAGTTAACAAAGGGACAGGGAGATCGGTCAAAAATCCTTCAGGCGGCCAGCACGGGCTGCAGCGCAGACACCATCTGCTCGGAAAACTGCGCCAGCGTCATCGGGATGCGGGTGATGTTTTGCTCTTCGAGGAAACGCGCTTCCATGCGCGTGGGCTCGTTGGGCAGCACGGCCCAGTGCTTGTCAGACGAACGCTTCATGATCTGGCGCGCAAAGCAGCGCGTCAGTTGGTCGTCAAAGCGGCAGCCGACAAACAGGAAGTTGCGCCCGCTGCGCCAAGCCTGCACGGCAGCGGGAATCGGCGTTTGAATGTCGATTTCGGTCAGCACTTCGACGTAGTCGCTGTCGGAGACCAGATAGTTACCGGCTGGGCCGTGGCTGCCGATGGGCTTGTAGAGCAGGCGGGCGGTGTCGGCGGGCAGCGCGGGCAGGGCCGTGCCGTCAGCGGCGTAAGCGCCCGTCCAGTTGCCGAAATGCTCAGACTGCGACAGACCTTGGACCTGCGTCCAGTTGGCCTGCTGGGTTTGCGCCAGCGCGCTAGCCATCGTGTCGTCGTACCAGGTATCGACCCACAGACCGGCGCCGCTGCCAGCCAGCGCCAAGTGCAGCGCCGACGGCGTGGTCGGGGCGGCGAAAGCCTCATTCATCAAATGCACCACCGATTTGCGGTGTTTGAAATTTTCGATGAACTGGGCGGCCTGCGTCAGGCGCTTGCGCACCTTGTGTGGCACGCTGACTTTAGAAGTCATCATCTCGGCCAGCGCCAGCGGGGTGGCGGGCACCTTGAGGTCGCTGCACAGCGAGAGCATCTCGGGGCCCAGGTAGGGAATGATTGAGCCCGTGTCGAGTTGGGCGGCAATGTCCTGGATCAAAGTGTTCATGGTGAAGTCCTCAGAGGTAAATGGCTGCGCCGGCACCGACATTGGTCGCGGTGTCCTTGAGCGTGGTGATGATGTACTGGACTTGGGTTTCGTCGAGCTGGGTGTGCAGCGGCAGCGCCAAGGCGCGGTCGCCAATGCGGTCGGTATCGCGCAGCAGCCCGCGCTGATGGCCGATGGCGCCGCCGGTGTTCATGTAATAAAACTGCTGGTGCAGCGGGTGGCTGTATGCGGCGGTTTCAATGCCGCTGGAGCGCAGGTCGTCAATCATCTGCGCCCGGGCGCTGAGCGTGAAGCGCTTGCCCAGATGCACGACGTAGAGCATCCAGTTGACTTCCTCGACATCAACGCTGATGTAAGGCGGCTTGACGCCCTCAAAGCTTTCCATGTGCTTCAAATACCAGCCTTCGGCTTCCTTGCGCAGCGCCAGGCGCTCGTCGAGTTCGGCCAGCTGGGCCAGACCCAGCGCGGCGGTCAGCTCGCTCATCCCGGCTTGCAGCGGCACCCGCGAGCCAACAGACACCGAATTGCGGTCGGCAATGCGGCGCTGGCGCAGGTAGCGCAGTTCGTGAATCAAGGTGTCGTCGTCGGTGACCAGCATGCCGCCTTCGCCGGTACACAGCGCCGAGGGCAGCGAAAAATCAAACACCGCCACGTCGCCAAAGCTGCCGACGGTGCGGCCCTTGTAGCGCGAGCCCAGCGCTTCGGTGCTGTCTTCGATGAGTTTCAAGCCGTGGGCGTCGGCCAGGGCGCGCAGCGCGTCCCAGTCGGCGGGGTGGCCGTTGGTGTTGCCCGCCAGAATGGCGCGGGTTTTGGGGGTGATTTTGAGCGCGGCTTTTTCTGGGCTCAGGCTGCCGGTCCAGTAGTTGATGTCGGCAAACACAGGGGTGGCGCCTGCCAGCGTGATGGCTTGCGCCACCTGGTGCCAGGCGTGCGAGGTGCAAATCACCTCGTCGCCGGGGCCGATTCCCATGGCGCGCAGTGCAATCCAGGTGCCCAGCGTGCCGCTGCCGACGGCGACGGCGTATTTGCGCCCGGCCCAGCCGGCAAACGCCTGCTCGAAGCCTTCGAGCATCGGGCCGTCGCCCCAGCGCGAAGACTGCAGCACGGCGTTGACCAGCTCAATCTCGCGCGGGCCGCATTCGGGCTCGAACAGGGAAATAGCGTCGATTTCCATGGTGTCAGTCCTCCTGCGTCAGGATCAGGGCGGTGGCTTCTTCGGGCTGCTGGGTCACGCTCCAGCAGTGGCCGTTGGAGGTGCCCAGATAGACGCGGCGTTTGCCCAGCAGCAGCGCCGGGGTTTCGTCGCGCATGTCCATCGCATCGACCACTACCACGCGAGTGGCCGGGTCGCGGGCGCGCCAGAGCGTGGCGGCATCGCGCAGCGTCGAGGCGGCGCCAATTACTTCGCCAGCAGTGCGCAGGTAGTCAGAAGTCATGGCCATCGTGATGCTCCTTATTCCTCTGTCACGGGGAGGCGACGCGCCTCGACGGTGATCGGCAGGGTGGTGCCTTCGGGCATCGCGGGCAGGTCAAACTGCCAGCCGTTGCCCAGCGTGATCAGGCCGCCCCACATCTCGGGGTTGACCATGCTGATGATGGGTTCCTCCAGGTCTTTTTTCGGCACATAGCCGGTCAGCTGGCCCTTGCTGTCTTTGCGGATCATCAGTTTCATAGTAGCTCCTAGTAGGTATCGGTCATGGTTTTAGGGGGCGCTTTAAGGAGCAGTCAACATGTCTTCTTGCAACAACGGTGCCAGCAGCGGCGGCAACAGCGTCAGCACAGCGGTAATTTCTTCGGCGGTCGTGGTGCGGCCCAGCGACAGGCGCACCGCCGCCAGCGCCTCGTCGGCAGGCACGCCCATCGCGATCAGCACATGCGACGGCTCGCTGCCGCCCGACGAGCAGGCGGCGCCCGACGAGGCGGCCACGCCCAGGCGCTCCAACCGCTGCAACACGACATCGACGGAGAGCTGACCAAAGCGCAAATAACTGGTGCCGGGCAGGCGCGGCACGCTCTGGCACCAAACAAAAGTGCCGGGCAAGGCTTGAATCAGTCCAGCTTCGAGCTGGTCGCGCAGGCGGGCGACGCGGGCGGCTTCCACCGTCACGTCGCCGAGCAATTCCAGCGCCGCCGCCAGGCCGGTGATGGCCGCGAGGTTTTCCGTGCCGCCGCGCCGGGCGCGCTCTTGGCTGCCCAGGGTTTGGGGCGCCAAGGCCGTGCCGTGGCGCAGCAGCAGCGCGCCCACGCCCTTGGGGCCGTTCAATTTGTGCCCGGAAAACGAGACCGCATCGGCGCCGCAGCTGGAAAACTCAAACGGCTGCTTGCCGATGAACTGGGTCGCATCGACGTGCAGCAGGGCGCCCGCCGCTTTTGTCAGCTCGGCCACTTCGGCCACCGGCATCAGCGCGCCGGTTTCGTTGTTCGCCGCCATCAGCGAGACCAGCGCCACATCGGGGCCGATCAGCGTTTTGGCGGCTTGTAAATCCAGCGTGCCGTCGGCCAGCACCGGCAGGTAATCGACCTGCACGCCGCTGTCGGCCAGCGCCCGCGCCAGTTTCAAGTGGCCCGCATGCTCCACGCTGCTGAAAATGACGCGCTGGCGCCCAGTCGGCGCTTTGGCCAGCAGGCCGCGCACCGCGAGGTGATTGGCTTCGGTCGCGCCGCTGGTAAAAATGACTTCCGTGGCCTTGCAGCCGAGCACGCGGGCCACCGTGGCACGGGCGGCGGCCAGCGCCCGCTTAGCCTCTTGGCCGGGGCCGTGCTGCGAGGAGCTGTTCGCCCACAGGCTGGACAGCACCGGCAGCATGGCCGCAATCACCTGCGGCGCAGGCGGCGTGGTGGCGTTGTGGTCGAGGTAAATCATGGCGGCTCCGGGCTGTTTAGTCAGGGCCAGAACTGGCGCTCGCTATCGACGCACAGCGCATCGAGCAGCAGCTCCAGCGGCGCGTCGCTCAGACACGCCCGCCAGACGCCAGCGGCATGGTCGCGGGCCGACAGGCTCCAGTCATTGGTCGCGCCCGCCGGGCCGGGCGTCAGCAGCGCGATGTCGATCAGCCCGCCGCTGGGATCGACGTTGCGCGAACAGCACGGGCTCTGGATGCGAAAGCTCTCGCCCTCGCGCAGCACCAGCGGCTCGACGTAGCGGTAGCGCACCCGCTCGCGCAGCGCACGCTGCAGACGGTGAATCATCAAGTCGCTGACCGGGCTGGTCACGGGCAACGCCGCAGCTTCAGGCATACCGGCCCCCGCGAGGGCGCTGGCGCCATCGGACGGCCGGGCGGTGTTCACACACCGTCCTCGGTTTCGGGCAGCAGGCCGTGCGGGGCGGGCGCCAGTTCGATTTCCAGGCAGCCGACGACGCAGCCGTCAAACTGCACCAGATACACCGGCTCGTTCAATTCCTGCGCGTGGCCGACGTTGACAATCTCGCCGACCGAGCCGCGAGCGGCCAGCAGCGCGTCCAGCGGGCGCTCGGGGTAGCTGCCGTCGTTGACCAGATCGTCCAGCGCAATCACGCGCTGGCCCCAGGCGTAAGCGGGCTCGCGGGGCTCAAGACCGGGCAGGGAATTCGCGTTGACGATGGCGTTCATGATGTTTCCTTGGTGGGCTTGGCAGATCCGAGCGTCTGCAGCACCCCGGCTTTGGCGCCGAGCTGCTCCAGAACGTCATCGGGCAAATTGTCCAGCGTGCAAAGCTCTTTGGCCCGCATGCCGACGCGGTGGCCGGACTCGACAAAATCGACCGCGTAAATATAAAACTGCTGCAAGAAGGTGTTGATGTTGATGACGTAGCCGATCTCGCCTTTGCCGACCAGCACCTCGCCGATGTCGCGGCCGTTGTAAGTGCCGTCGTTGCGGATCACCGAGCGCGCAATCACCCGCTCGCCGTACTTGAAACGCGGGGGGAAAGCCAGTTCAATTTCGTTGTCGTCGCGATTGATATCAGCCATGAATGACTCCTAATCCGTTGATCTGACGTGAGCGCCGTTCGGCCACGGCCAGGCGCACTTCTGAATCCTCGTCGTCGCGCAGCGCGGCCAGCACGCTGGCATCGCCGCGTTGGGCGACTTCCCAGCGCACGCGCCAGTCCTCGTCGCGCACCAGACGCACCAGCAGCGCAGTCGGCAGGCGCTGAGCGACGATGCGGCGCACTTCGGCTTCGCTGTCGTCGGCCATGTGCAGCAGCGCGGGCATTTCGAGCCGCTGGGCCACGCGCATGCGCACGGCGCGGTCGGGGTCGCGCGCCAGAATCGTCAGGATGGCCAGCGGCAGGCGCATGGCGACGAGCTCGCGCACACCGTAATCGGGGTCGTCCCGCATCGTTGCCAGCAGCGTGGGCGACAGGCGCTGGGCGACGCGGATGCGCACTTCGCGGTGTGGGTCGTTGCTCAGCTTGGTCAACTGGGCCAGCGGCAGGCGCAGCGCGATTTGCAGGCGCACGGTTTCGTCCGGGTCGTCGATCATCGCCACCAGGCGAAACACGCTGGCGTGGCGCGCGGCAATGGCGCGCACTTCAAAATAGGGGTGGCTCAGGTGCTCGTCACCCAGCTCGGGGTGCCAGCGAAAAAAGCGGTCGATGCGCCGGGCATAAACATCTTCGAGGCAGGCGTGGCCGGGCTCGCAACCCTGCTGGCCGGGCAGATCGCGCAGGCTGGCGCAAGCGCAGGCGGCGCAGTCAATCGGCCCGCCCTGCCAGTGCAGCGCATCAATATCGCCCGCCGGGGCGCGTGAGCCTGCAGCGAGTCGCTGGACAGAGTCGGCCAGCGTGTTCATAGCGCCGGTCCCGCGCCGCTCCAGCCGCGCACCGGGTAAGCGGCCAGCGCGTCGGCCTCGTCGCCCGCTTCGTGGCGGGCCAGCACATGCGACAGCAGCGCGCCCCC
>Ga0302213_1000287_pt1 | contig 30724 bp, 19 predicted proteins | sample II_Fen_N1_2_FD_194583 | JGI IMG/M metagenome (GOLD analysis project Ga0302213, IMG submission 194583) | Peat permafrost microbial communities from Stordalen Mire near Abisko, Sweden - II_Fen_N1_1 | ecosystem: Environmental > Terrestrial > Soil > Wetlands > Permafrost | place: Sweden: Abisko...
AAATCTATGGTAGTCTTAGAACCAGAATTAATTGTTAAAACTTCATCTTTGAAAGTTTGATTTTTTTTTCAAATATGCTAAATCGTTTCAGCTAAAAAATAGAATGTATAACAATCTGACAAAAAAATAACACTATGAGTCATGTTAAAAAATACTTAAACTGGATGCTTCTGATTATTATCAGCTTAACATCGTGTGATTCAATTAAGAAAGTAAGCTTTATGGAAACAAAAAAAGTCGAAAAAGGTAGTTTTGAATTTGATCTACACTTCTTACACAATTTTGACAAGAAATTAGTAGTTCTTAAATCAGAAAACGGAAATTCACAAATTATTATTTCTCCAAAATATCAATCGAAAGTATTTACATCTACAGCAGAAAATATTGCTGGAAAAAGTTTTGGTTGGGTAAACTATAATGCATTCACATCTACGCCAAGCAAACAAATGAATGCTTATGGTGGTGAGAATCGTTTTTGGTTAGGACCAGAAGGGGGACAATTTTCACTTTATTTTAATCCAGGTGACAAGATGGATTTTCCAAAATGGAGAACACCGGCTTCATTTGACACTGAATCTTGGTCTGTAAAAAGAAAGAATAAGTTAGAGGTAGTTTTTCAAAAAGAAATGTCGATTATCAATTACAAAGGCACGAATCTTTCAATTTTAGTGGATCGCAAAATAAGAATATTGACAAACGCACAAATATCTTCTGAATTATCAGTAAACCTCCCAAATTTATTAAAAGCAGTCGGTTATGAAACCGAAAACAAGATTACTAATATTGGTAAATTTGAATGGACTTATGAAACTGGTATGCCTTGTATATGGATGCTTGATATGTTTAAACCATCTCAAACAACCGTTGTTGTAGTTCCATTTCAAAAAACGAATATAGATGATTTTAAAACTGTGGCTACAACAAACTACTTTGGCGAGATTCAAATGGATAGATTAAAACACACAGATAAAGTATTGTATTTCAAGGCGGATGGAAAACAAAGGACAAAACTAGGAATTAAACCTTCGAAAATTAGTCCTTACGCAGGGAGCTATGATTCTGCAAGTAAAGTTCTCACTATCATAAAATTTGATACTGATTCACAAGCACAATTTTTGAATCAAGAGTGGAATACTACGAAAGAACCATTTAGCGGAGATGCCATGAATGCTTATAATGATGGACCATTAGAAGATGGATCTCAAATGGGTCCTTTTTATGAAATTGAAAGTGTTTCGCCAGCAGCTTTTCTTAAACCAAGGACTTCATTAACTCACAAACACGCAGTTTTTCATTTGACTGGATCAGATGAAGACCTATCAACAGTCGTACAAAAGATATTTGGAGTGAGTTTGGACGAAATAAAGAAAGTATTTTAGACTATTTTCAGTATTATAATTAACGATTTATTTAACAACTCCTAATAAAGTCAAAAAGCAATATGATATTAAATTATAAATTGAAAGCATGAAACAGTATAATTATCCAAAAATAGGAATTAGACCGATTATTGATGGTCGCCAAGGTGGAATCAGAGAGAGTCTAGAGGACAGATGCATGTCTATGGCTAAACAAGCGGCTGAGTTGTATGAAAAAGAATTACGCTATCCAGATGGAACACCTGTTCAATGTATAATATCAGATACCACAATTGGTGGAGTATCTGAAGCAGCAGCTTGTGCCGATAAATTTGCAAAAGAAGGCGTAGCAGTTTCACTATCAGTTACGCCTTGCTGGTGCTACGGAACTGAAACTATTGACATGACTCCATCAATTCCAAAAGCAATTTGGGGATTTAATGGAACAGAACGTCCAGGTGCAGTTTATCTGGCAGCAGCGTTGGCTGGTCACAACCAAAAAGGATTACCTGCATTTTCTATTTATGGAAAAGATGTTCAGGATTCTGCCGATACTTCCATTCCTGCTGATGTAAAAGAAAAACTGCTTTCATTTGGTCGTACAGGAATTGCATTGGCATGGATGAAAGGAAAATCATATTTAGCAATCGGCTCGGTTTCGATGGGTATTGCTGGATCGGTAGTAAAAGATGATTTCTTTCAGGAATATTTGGGCATGCGAAATGAATATGTTGATTCGGTTGAAGTGATGAGAAGAGTGAATCTTCGTATTTATGACCCTATTGAATATGAAAAAGCATTGGCTTGGACAAAGAAGTACTGCAAAGTTAACGAAGGAAAAGATTATAACCGGACAGAGAAACTAAAAAGTCGTGAAGCTTTAGATAAAGATTGGGAATATGTGGTAAAAATGACTTTAATTATCCGCGATTTAATGGTTGGTAATCCACGTTTAGCTGAACTTGGTTTTGCCGAAGAAGCACGCGGTCATAATGCATTGCTTTCTGGTTTTCAAGGACAACGTCAATGGACAGATTTTATGCCTAACGGCGATTTTTCGGAAGCATTATTAAACTCATCATTCGATTGGAATGGAATTCGTGCGCCATTTACTGTTGCCACTGAAAATGATTCATTGAATGGCGTGTCTATGTTATTTGGAAATTTAACAACCAACACAGCACAGATTTTTGCTGACGTGCGTACTTATTGGAGCCCTGAAGCTGTAAAACGGGTAACAGGACATGAACTTGAAGGAGCGGCTGCAAATGGAATTATTCACTTGATAAATTCTGGTTCTGCTGCATTGGATGGATCAGGTCGTCAAACCAAAGATCAAAAACCTGTAATGAAACCATTCTGGGAAATTTCCGAAAAAGAAGTTGATGATTGTTTGGCTGCCACTACCTGGTATCCGGCAAATTTAGATTATTTCAGAGGAGGTGGATATTCATCTTGCTTCTTGAGTAAAGGTGGAATGCCCGTTACTATGTGTCGGGTGAATTATGTAAAAGGTCTTGGACCTGTTTTGCAAATTGCAGAAGGATATAGCATTGATTTACCAACAGACGTTCACCAGAAAATTGACCAACGTACTGACAGAACTTGGCCTACAACCTGGTTTACACCTATACTTACCGGCGAAGGTGCTTTTAAAGATGTGTATTCAGTAATGAATAATTGGGGAGCAAATCATGGTGCAATTTCTTATGGACACATTGGTGCCGATTTAATTACACTTGCTTCAATGTTGCGCATTCCGGTAAATATGCATAATGTGGATTCTGATAGACTATTCAGACCTTCTGCATGGGCTGCTTTTGGAATGGACCCTGAAAGTTCTGATTACAGAGCATGCGAAAATTATGGTGCTTTATACAAATAATACCCTAATACCCCAGAAATATGTCAAACAAGATAACTTTAGTTAAGTCTGAAAATGGAATAAATTATCTATTCCCATTTATTCTCATATCAAGTCTTTTTTTGTTATGGGGATTTGCTCATGGTTTGTTGGATGTTTTAAATAAGCATTTTCAAAATATTCTTCATGTTTCAAAAATGCAATCAGGTTTTGTTCAGTTTTCACTTTACATTGGTTATTTGGTTATGGCTATTCCAGCAGGACTGATAATGAAGAGATTTGGATATAAAAAGGGAATTATTTTTGGTCTGTCGTTATTCGCAATAGGAGCATTCTTGTTCTATCCGGCAGCTAAATTTGGATCATTCTATCCATTTCTTTTAGCATTGTTTGTAATTGCTTGTGGCTTGGCTTGTTTGGAAACGGCTGCGAATCCATATTCTACAGTTCTGGGACCAAAGCAATTTGCTGAGAGACGAATCAATTTATCTCAATCCTTAAACGGGTTGGGTTGGATTCTCGGACCACTTCTTGGAGGGTTGTTCATTTTTGGATCTGAAGGAAAAGTAGGTGCTGATGGTAAATTTGATTCTTTGATTTTTCCGTACATGTTGGTTGGTTGCATTGTTTTGGTAGTATTATTTATTTTTATGGTAACTAAACTTCCGGATGTAAATATTGACGATGAATCGGAACAGGAAGAAAATCCTCCAATGAGTCATCTTCTAAAACACCCAGCATTTATTGTGGCGGTTATTGCTCAATTTCTATACGTTGCAGCACAAACTGGTATCAACTCATTTTTTATTAATTATGTAACTGAAGAAATGACGAATACCCAAGTTGTTATTGGCGGTTTTATGCAACATTTGGGAACATTTGGGCAAGTATTTATGCCAAAAAGTCCTGAACAAGCTGCATCGTTAATTCTTGCTTTAGGTGGAATGGGCTCTTTCTTCATTGGTCGTTTGTCCGGTGCTTATATCATGAAATTTATACAACCACGAATATTGTTGAATTTTTATGCTGTTACAAATTTGATTCTTACAATTTTAGTTATGAGTAAATTGGGTTGGATTTCTGTGGTTGCACTTTTTTCGACATACTTCTTTATGTCGGTAATGTTTCCAACAATTTTCGCTCTAGGTATAAAAGATTTAGGTACGTTGACTAAAAAAGGATCATCTTTTTTGGTAATGGCAGTTGCCGGTGGTGCTTTTTGTCCTCCAATAATGGGTGCAATTGCAGATAACTATAACATGTCAGTTGCATTCATTATTCCATTATTTTGTTTCGCGTTTATTTCTTATTATGCACTTGTGGGGTCAAACCTTAAAATGAAACATTGATAGAATTTATATATAAACAAGTTAGTTAAAATAATTAATAGAAAGGAGGTACTCACCAGTTAAAACATGCTTGACATATTAAATAGTTAACCAATTAAAAACTAATCTCCAAAAAGAGATTGAAAATACATTAAAATCATGATCAAACGCATTTATTTTGTTCTAGTTGCATTGTTATTGACAATAGCAGCAACAGCACAGTCGGTCACAGGTAGAGTACTTGGTGATTCAAAAGAACCTCTAATCGGGGTACAAGTAATAGTAAAAGGTTCAAATAAAGGAACCGTTTCGGATGTAAGTGGAGATTTCACTTTATCTGGAATAGAAAACAAATCTGTATTAGTTTTCAGCTATATTGGTTACGAGACTAAGGAAATAACTACAGATGGGAACAAACCAATGACTGTGACCATGAAACCATCCGATAAAAATCTGGATGAAGTTCTTGTTATTGGTTATGGATCTGCAAAGAGAAAAGATTTAACATCTTCAATTTCTAGTGTTGATGCAGGTATTATTAACAAACAAACTGTACAAAATCCTACTCAGGCATTACAAGGGAAAGTAGCCGGTGTTCAGATTACTAATTCAGGTGCTCCCGGTAGTAGTCCACAAGTACGAATCAGAGGGATGGGTACAATAACTGACGGTGCAGGTCCTCTCTATATAGTTGATAATGTCATTGTAAACGACATTTCATATTTAGGTCCAAATGATATAGATAATATCACAATTTTAAAGGACGCTTCTTCTGCTGCGATTTATGGTGTTAGAGCTGCTGGTGGTGTTATTCTTATAACAACAAAGAAAGGGAGCAATTCAAAACCTACTATTTCATTTGATTCATATGTGGGTATTAAATCACCAGCTCATGTTGTTCAAATGGCTACAGGGCCAGAATATGTTCAGCTTTATAATGAAAAAATGGCTGAAATAGGTGATCCTTCCAGACTTGATCCTGCTCAATACAGTTCACACAATTACTATGATGACATTTTAACTAATAGTATTACGAACTCAGAAAATCTAAGTATTTCTGGAGGAAGTTCTTCTTCAAAATATAGTGTAGGTATCAGTCATTTAACAGACAACGGATTGGTAGTTCATGACAATTATGACAGAACAAGTTTCCGTGCCAAACTGGATATGAATCTTGGAAAATATATTCGCATGGGATTCAGTAATGTATTGACATACACTAAATCAAAACCTCAAAGTACATATTACGTATTCAAAGCACATCAGGTTGTTCCCATCTTTCAGCCTAAAACAGCTAATGGAGATTGGACTAATCCTCTTTCTGTTTCAAGAGATTTAAATGTTGCTGCAGCAGAATACTATAATCAGTATGCATATCAGAATGCATATAATCTTATTCTTAACGGATATGTAGAAGTGGACTTATTCAAAGATTTTACTTTCAGAACTTCTTTGTCATTAAATCCTAATGAAGTAGATTATACACATTATTATCCTTCTTACAATATTTCTTCCTATCAGAATAGTCCGAAAAATGCTTTGGATAAAAACAGAACTCAATCTTTGAATACATATTGGGACAATACGTTAACCTATACAAAAACAATTGCTGATAATCATCATTTGAAAGTAATGTTAGGTACATCTTATCAGGAAGAAACTTGGAATACTCTAAATGCTCACGTAGAGGGACTTAAGGATCTTCCAGCAATAAACGAAAGCTATTTATTCTTAACCATGCCAAAAATTGATAATTTATGGGGATCATCTAATTCAGATAATGGAGATAAAACAGTAGCACATTCATATTTAGGTCGTTTGACTTACGATTATAAAGAAAAATATCTGCTAACTGCAACTTTCAGAAATGATATTTCAAGTAAATTCCCTGTTCAGAACAGAAGTGCATTTTTTCCATCTATTGGTGCAGGTTGGGTATTAACTTCTGAAGATTTTATGAAGTCAACAAAAATAGATTATTTAAAACTACGTGCTAACTGGGGCCGAATGGGTAATGGCGTTATCCCTTCAAACATTTATGTTCCAACTATTACAACAGATAATTACAGAGCTCTTATCTTTGGTTCAGCTCAAAATAGCGGAAGTGGACAAGTATCTTCTATTGGTACAGTAACTCAATTTTATAATTCCAATCTGAGATGGGAAACTGTTTCTGAATTTGATGCTGGTGTTGATATCCATCTGCTGAAGGACAGATTAACAGCTACTATTGATTATTACAACAGAAATACTATCGATGCTATTTTCCCAATCACGTCTCTTCCAAGTTCTGGATTAAGCACATCAGGTGTTTGGGGAAATAATGCAACAATCAATAACTCAGGACTTGAATTTACTTTAAATTGGTCGGATAAAGTTAATGATTTCACCTATAATTTAGGTGCTAATGTGACTTACAATCAAAATAAAGTAACCTCTTTGGCAGCAAGTAGTGCCGGTGGTATTTATGGTAGCTTCTATGATTTTCCACCAACATTTACGTATAGTACTGTAGGACAGCCGATCGGAGAATTTTATGGTTTAAAGACAATAGGTGTTTATCAGAATGCAGCGGAAATAAATAATTCTCCTCACATGTCAGGAGCAATACCTGGTGATCTCAAATTCCAGGATTCAAATGGTGATGGTACTATTGATGCAAAGGATCGCGTATTTTTAGGAAATCCGAATCCACCAGTCTATTTTGGCTTTGATGCTTCTTTTCAATACAAATCGTGGGATGCTACAGTTGCCTTCCAAGGCGTAACAGGAAACAAAATTGCTAATGCAGTTAGTATGTGGAGATATGGAACAGAAAACTTTGAAGAATCTATAGTTAAAAATAGATGGCATGGAGAAGGAACATCTACATACTATCCATCGGCAGCTCTTTCAAATGCTCAGACTTTCAGCTCATTTTATGTGGAAGATGGAAGTTACTTGAGAGTCAAAAATATTCAAATTGGTTATTCACTTCCAAAAAACTTTTTAAATAAATTTGGTGTCAATAAATTGAGATTCTATATTAATGGGGAAAATATTCACACCTTTACAAAATATACCGGATTTTCTCCCGAAGTTCCAGCAGGTGGTATTATGGCTGGTGTTGATAAGGAAGCTTATCCTTTGGCATCAGTCTATAGTGTAGGTTTGAATTTAAACTTTTAATTAAATAATAATATGAAAAGAAATTTTATATATATTGCGATATTTTCGCTCATCGGTTTATTTACATCTTGTAAAGATATATTTAACTATGATCCATACAATCAGGTTCCTCCTACTCAATTTTGGACAAGCCAATCGGATGCTGAAAAAGCAGTTTTTGCATGTTATGGTACTATTGTAGACTGGCCATTTAATGACCCTGCTACCTTCAACTTGGCTTCAATTGCCTCTGGAGATACAAAAAAAGGTGGTACAGCTAGTGATCAACCAAATGTAAATCAGTTTTCTAACTTTACATTTTCTTCAACACATAATCATATTTCAGAGAATTACAATGCTCGTTATTTTTTGATTAACATGTGTAATCAGGCTATCACCAACATTCCGAAAATTACGATGGACGAAACAGCTAAAAAGGAATTGATAGGTGAAGCTAAGTTTATACGTGCCTGGGCTTATTTTGATCTTGTAAAAACATTTGGAGAAGTAATTGTTTACGATGGACTTCCAGCAGATGGAAATTACAATATTTCAAAATCATCCTTGGCTGATATCTATAAATTAATCGAAAGTGACTTGCAGTATGCAACAGCAAATTGTCGTGTTGAACCATGGTCGGCTGAGTGGAAAGGTCGTATTACTTCCTATGGTGCAAAAGCTTATTTGGCAAAAGTTGAAATGTATGAAGCTTGTGGTGCAAATTTCACCGAAGATCATAGTGCCATAAATGATAGAAAGTGGGCAGACGTGAAAGCTTTAACGGATGATGTTATTAGCCATGGTCCTTATAAATTGTTTACTGAAAAAGGAGATAGTAGTTTTTTCTATCTGTTTAGAATTCCTTACGAAAATAGTGATGAATCAATTTTTGAAGCACAATGTGGAACCTCAGCTACTGTTGGTGGGATTGCGAGAAGCTCTTATGCTCAATATCAATGGGCTACTAATTTAAATGGTTGGGCGTTTAATGCACCAAGTGACCAACTTATTAATGACTGGGAAGCAAGAATAGCTACGGATAATGATGTTTTACGCTATCAACAATCAATTATTTGGCAAGGGCAGACTTTACCTGACGGAGATGTGATTGGAGCTGCAACTCAAAACGGAACAAGTGCTTTCGGAGACGTAAATGCTACAGGTCTAGCTAGATCACGTTTTAGCCTTAAAGCTTATGAATCCAGAAACGACGACAAACACAATGGTGGCTGGCAAGCCTTCTGTGAACAGAATTATAAATTATATCGTTTTGCAGAGGTTCTCTTAATTGATGCCGAAGCAGAATTTATGCTCGGGAACAAACAAGAAGCTATAAATTCAATTAATTTGGTTCGTGATCGTGTAAAAGAAACTCCTTTAACCGTATCAAATATATCTTTGCAAAAAATTTGGGATGAAAGACGTTTTGAATTAGCTTTTGAAAATGATCGTTTCTTTGATTTGATTCGTACAGGTCAGGCAGCAACATTGCTTGGAACAAGTGGTTTTACTGCACCAAAAAATTATTTCTATCCTCTTCCACAGCAAGCAATTGATGTGTCACAAGGAATTTTGAAACAAAATAAATATTGGGAATAATTTAATTCAACTAAACATAAACCGTTTGTGTTTCCATCTCAAACGGTTTATGTTTAGTTAAATTCGCTCAAAATCAAGTATTTAAAATGTGTTCTAGATCCGTAATAAATTTACAACAAATAATTATCTATATTTCATAGAGTTATAATGTTGATAACGATGAATCGGAGTAATAATGAATTACAAAACTATACTTTTGGAGATAATGTTTTAATTGAATACGGGAAATTAAAACAATATAGCTAAAAAAGAAAATGAAAAATATACTTCTTCGCGAATTACAACTAAAGGAAGGAAAAAAACAAATATGGTTTAATTCAAGTATATTCAAATTAACTACAGACATTGTATCAAGATCTGTATTATGTATTTAGATGAAAATATAAATGCAGTTAGTCTGAATGTAGCAAAATATGGGTTGTAAGAGAAATAGTTGAAAATTTATGATCTACTAATACAATAATGCACAACACTTTCAGGTATAATTTTTAAAAGCTACACGGACTATTCTGTCAATATAACATTTACGGTATAGACTGATTTAAATATAAAATAGTATTTCTGATAGACGGTCAGAAAATTTACAGTTATTTATTAAAGCATATAAACAGTGAATATGGTATTCTAATCCAGATTCTTTTGTAATATTTAATTTAGTAGTATGCGGAAATATTTAGTATTTCTCTTTAGTTTTTATATTGACGGTCAAAAGATATATCAGATATAATAAATATGAACTTTGAACTTCTATCAAATTTTGATAAAAAATAATATTTCTCAATTAAACAAATCTTATTTAGTTACTCAAATATTAAATTCTTAATGAAAAAGAATAGAATACAATTATTTACAATTCTGCAATTCGTTTTTTTTATATGTTTTGTTGTTAATGCTCAACCTGCAGTGACAAAATCGAAACCATATTCACAACAAATATTGAAAGGAAAAGATTTTTCCTATAAAAAAACAGGAAATAACTTACTTCAGATTTCAATGCCAATGGGAGGGATAGGAGCAGGATCAATAGGATTATCTGGTATTGGAAGTTTAATTGATTTCTCTATTTATGGCAAACCAGATTTAACAGCAGCTAAACCTTGGGGAAGCGAACAAGCTGGTTTTGCAGTACTCCATATTAAAGGAAATAATTCAGTTACACGAGTTGTGGAAGGAATTGTTCCAAAAGAGCAAATTTACTTGCAAGGTATTAAAGGACAAGGATTTATATCAACAGGGGTAGAAGGTTTACCTCGATTTGAAAATTGCGCATTTACAGGCAAATATCCTTTAGGAAAAATTAATCTTCATGATAGAAAAATACCACTAAGTGTTTCAATAACTGGATACAATCCTTTCATTCCATTAGATGACAAAAATTCAAGTATTCCATGTGTTATATTGGAATATACTCTTCAAAACACCTCAAATAAAATTGTAGAGTATGATTTTAGTTATAATCTGACTAACCTCTGTGGTGATAATTACTTTGACACAGGTGGAACTACATCGCGAAATTCAGTTTTAAAAAACGGCATAAAATTCTCAAACACTTTAGACAGTTTGTCGGATAAATATGGTAATGCAACCCTAACTGTAATTGGCGAGAAACCACTAATTAAAGGAATGTGGTTAAGGAGTGAATGGCAATGGGATTGGTTATCAGCCCTTTGGCGTGACCTCTCGGGTGATACATTTTCAACGAATAATGGCTCAAATGGAATAGATATTTCTGGGCGAAATGGAGGTACTATTTTGTTGCCAGGCAAACTATTACCAGGACAATCAGTAACTTATCCAATTGTTATTACCTGGTATTTCCCAAATCGAAGCATGGTTGAGAGTTACAAAAAACCTTGCGACACTTGTTCCACATTCACAAAGAATATTCGCTGGCAACCTTATTATGTTTCGCAGTGGAAAAATGCGGTTGAAGTGGCTGATTATATAAGCAGTAACTATTCTTCATTACGTGCTAAGACAGTTGCTTTTCAAGAAGCTTTATATAATTCAAGTATTCCAAACTATGTTATTGATGCTATTGCAAGTAACCTAGCAATTATCAAATCACCAACTTTACTTAGACAGAAAAGTGGCAATCTTTGGGGTTGGGAAGGAATTACACCCGATAAAGGTGTTGGACCTGGATCAAATATTCATGTTTACAATTACGCACAATCAATAGCAAACTTATTCCCAAATCTGGAAAGAACATTAAGAGAGCAAGAACTACTTCGTTCGTTGGATGAAAACGGTCATGTGAATTTTAGAGCTGCATTACCAGATGGTCCCTCAGAATGGGCAGGATTACCCGCAGCTGATGGACAATTGGGAGGTATAATGAAAGTTTACAGGGATTATTCTATTAGTGGTGATCAAAAATGGTTGAAGAAAATGTACGTTCCAACTAAAAAGAGCTTGGATTATTGTATCGAAACCTGGGATCCTAAACATAAAGGTATTATAGAAGAGCCTCATCACAATACCTACGATATTGAGTTTTGGGGGCCTGATGGCATGAATACTTCTATTTATTTGGGTGCATTGTCGTCCATGATAGAGCTTGCAAAAGCTAATTCCATGAATAACGATACGCTTTTTTATTTTCAGTTACTACAGAAAGGGAAAAAATTCTTTCTGAATAATTTGTTTAATGACTTCTATTTCAAACAGAATGTAGTATTTACAGGACTTAAAGATACTTCTTTTGTATCACACATCAATAACCCCAAATTTAAAGATGGTGAGATAAATCAACTTTTAAGAAAGGAAGGACCTCGCTACCAATATGGAAATGGTTGTCTGTCTGATGGAATTATTGGTGTTTGGATGTCAACTCTTTATGGATTGCCAATTGAATTTGATAAAACCAAGATTAATTCGCACTTATATCAGGTTTTTGAAAACAATTTTAAAGCTGATATTCAGAATTCAGAACATGCCTGTACTCAACGCCCCGGATATGCTTTAGGACACGAACCCGGGTTACTGCTTTGTACATGGCCAAAAGGGGGAAAGCCAACTTTACCTTTTGTATATAGCGACGAAGTGTGGACGGGTATCGAATATCAGGTTGCATCACACATGATAATGCAAGGCTTAGTTAATGAGGGTCTTACTATTGTCCGAGGAACAAGATATCGTTATGACGGCTTTGCAAGAAATCCTTATGCTGAGTATGAATTTGGCAACTTCTATGCCAGAGCAATGTCAAGTTACTCTTTATTGGAATCTTTAACAGGAATAAGGTATTCGGCTATATCTAAGATTTTAAAAATTGAACCAAAAATGAAAATTGGAAATCAATTTCAATCGTTCTTTTCAACAGCTTTTGGATATGGAACCATTACTATAAAGCATAAACAGTTAACTATTTCGTTAATCGATGGCACGTTACCAATCTCAAGAATAGAATTAATAATAAATGGTCATAAGTACGTTATAAATACAGATAAACAATTAATAAGAGAATATCAAATATTTCAGTTGTAGCAGTATTTTAGGTGAAAACCGAACGACAGCACAGAAAAAGGGACGCGTTTAAACACTCCTTAGTTTATGGATATTCCGCAAGGAACTAATATACTAGTAAAAATGATATAAATTAATCTTATAGCATGAAACAAAAATCATTTATATTGCTCTTTTTAATTGTTTTTTTGAATTTGTCAGCTCAAAATGATAGCTATCGACAGGAGTTGCAAAATCTTGCAGATATATCACGATTACCTTTATACCGAATTGGTGACATTGAACAAATATCCAGTTACGATAGAACGGGAGGTAATGATGATGGTTTTACAGGAAAATATTCTTTTATTAGAGAAGAAACAGAAGGCTTAGTAGTTGCTGATCTTAAGGGGTCTGGAGTTATCAATCGCATATGGACTCCTACACCTAGTTCAGATACAATAAAATTCTATTTTGATGGAGAAAAGAGTCCTAGAATCAATTTACCGTTTATCAACCTTTTTACAGGAAAAACTTATCCTTTTGTTTCACCTCTATGCGGTAATGCAATAGGGGGATATTATTGCTATCTACCCATACCTTACAAAAAGTCGTTGAAGATTATTTACGCCGGTAAAAAATTGCGTTTTCACCAAATTCAGTACCGCAATTTGAACGAAAAAGAAAAAATGGAATCATTTTCTATCAAGATGCTTGATAACTATAAAGATATGTTTGACAAAATAACAAGTGTATGGACCAACCGTATCTCGCCACTTCAAACATACGGAGTTAATTTAAAAGCCAAGAAGGTAAACCTCACTTTGCACTCAGGCATCAAAGAGAACATTTTTGAATTAAAAAATGGTGGACGTATTGTAGGGATAGAGTTTAATGCAGGAAGCGACTTGTTGCTTGCATATCGCAAAGTAATGTTAAACGCCAAATGGGATCAAGAAGATCAGAAAGCATTGGACCTTCCGCTGCATGACTTCTTTGGTTTTGCTTTTGGCAAACCAGCTATGCAATCAGTAATACTCGGTTACAACCAAACCAAATTATACTCTTATCTGCCTATGCCGTTTGATAAATCTGCAGAGTTAAATTTAGAATATAATAAGTTGACAGCAAATGATCCAAATGAATTATTTATTTCTGGAACCATTTATTATACTGAAGACAAGCGGGATAAAAACAAAGAAGGGAAATTGTACGTTCAATCAAGAAGAGTTTATAACGGAGAAAAAGCTGTTCCGCATACGATTGCTAACATCATTGGAAAAGGTCACTTCGTTGGTACAATATTAATAGCTCAAGGATTGGAAAATGGGTCCACATTGTTTTTTGAAGGCGATGACATAGCCACTATTGACGGAAAAATGAAATTGCATGGCACTGGTTCCGAAGATTATTTCAACGGTGGCTACTATGCTTTGCTTGACAAATGGGATATAGGAGTGAGCTTACCAATACATGGTTCGCTTATATATAATCAAATGACCTCTCGTACAGGTGGATATCGTTTCTATCTTACGGATAAATTGAATTTTGAAAAATCACTTAATCTCACTATTGAGCATCAACCTGAAGATACAGTAAATGTAAAAACGGACTATACATCCATTGGATTATTCTATGCTGAGAAACCGCAATACGAAAACACGGAAATTAAAATAGATGACACAGTTGCAAAAATTCCACATAGAGATGAATTAACTCCTCAGAGCATGTCAATGTCTCTCTATTGGCTTGCTTCTGCAGATTACCAAGATCCGTCCATAGTCTTTGGTTTGAGAAAATCGGAATCATGGACAACAACTGTTGACATGGAAGCTATTCCTATTGTTCAGATATCACTTCAAGGGTTGGATAATGGGCGATACAAAATTTATATCAAATATGGTAAAACTGAGAATGGAAATCCTTTTAGTATTTGGCAACGATCAAAACAAATATCCGACTGGATACCAACAAATTTTGAAACATCTTCTAAAGATGTGAAAACAATATATGTTGGCAATATAGAGATAACAAATGATCTGAAAACCTTAACACTACGTAAAAGAATAGCTGATAGCACGTTCGTACGGGTTTATAAATTTTTATTTGAGAAGATAGAATGAATATGAAATTTGGATATACAATCCAACTCTTTTTATAAATAAAGCTAAATATTCGGGTATCGATTTTTATATGACTAATGAGTTTTAGTAATGAGTTTAATTGAATATAAATAATTACAAATATGGATGAAAATAATATTTATATGCAATCAATTACAGAGCAAGTAATAGATATCGTATCTTTTACTGCTCAGTATATAAAAAATGAAAGCATTAACTTCTCAAGAGACACTATTGAAACTAAGAGTGTTAATAACTTTGTTTCATATGTTGATAAAGAAGCTGAGAAACTCTTAGTGGAGAAACTGTCAGCACTCATCCCTGATTCAGGATTTATTACAGAAGAGGGAACATCTCATAAGACTGGCGAGAATTATTGTTGGATCATTGATCCTCTTGATGGAACCTCAAATTATATTCATTGTTCTACTCCTTATGCTATCAGCGTGGCTTTAATGTATAAGCAAGAGATTATTGTGGGAGTCATAAATGAAATAACAAGAGACGAATGTTTTTATGCATGGAGAGGGAGTAAAGCTTATATGAATGGTCAAATAATAAATGTTTCAGATACGCAAAAGATTTCAGATGCACTTATTTCCACAGGAAGACCTCATAATTATATGGATTATTATTCAAAACTTTTAATATTAATGGATTATTTTCTTCAGAATACACATGGTGTTAGACAAAGTGGTTCTGCAGCCACTGATTTGGCTTATGTTGCTTGTGGACGATACGATGGACGATATGAGTTTGGACTAAAACCTTGGGATATCGCAGCAGGCATTATAATTATTAAACAAGCTGGAGGAGAAGTTTGTGATTTTTATGGTGGAAGTGATTATTTTCAAAATGAAACTTTGATTGCTGCAAACTCTAAGTTGCTCCAAGAGTTAAAAAATAGTATGAAAAGGATTTTAAATGTTCTTTCATGATTAATTTGATGTGTATCAACCTTTTCTTAAACTAATATCTGTTTGATGCCTCAATTAGGAACTTATGCTAATAAAACAATATTTATTAGTTAAGAACTTTTGCTTTTAGATAATTCTAATATTAAGAATAAAAGGATGTTTGATTCATCAAACACTCTTCTTTTTATTTTTATTTGTAAAGTTTTAAAGATGTTGAATTTGTAAATATTTATTCGTGGTACTATCTAAATTAATTTTGTATATAACAGAACCTATGATAATCCTGTCAAACACGTTTCAATAAAATATTTTCGATTGAATCTATAACAGAATTCATTCAGATTGTTTTGAATTGATGGTAATATCAGAAATAACCGCAAGCTGCTAGTATATTGTTTTGTTGCAGATTACAGATTTAATGTCAGTAGATTAAGTAATTTGTCGTTTTAATTTAGGAATTTGAATCCGTGTAGTGGGATGTTTGATAATTAACAATAATATATGGAAAGAAGTAGATTTTTAACGAAAGCTTTTTTATTTTTTTATCTTTTATTTTGCTCCATTCCAATTGCCCACTGTAAGGCTCTTGTTACATGCGGACCTTTTTCGAAGATCTACGATCCCAGTATTGGTGAGAACTTATTATGGTATATTAACGATCATACTATTGTGTGTGGATCGGATGGTTGGCATTTATTCGGAATAACACATACAGAACCTGCAAATCCAATGGATGAAAAGAATTTTGCTCATGCAACAGCGAACAATCTGAAACAACAGTACTGGATAAAACAGACATTTTCGTTGACATATTCACCAACAGACTCTGAAAGAATTCTTTGGGCTCCACACGTAGTTTATTCGAATGGACTCTTTTATATGTATTATTGTGTAGGAACAATGGATGACGATCATACCAAATTTCGGATACATCTTGCAACGTCTCCCGATTTGTGGAAGTGGACTCGTAATAAGCAAAATCCTATGGTTGTTGACGGATATGATGCACGTGACCCCATGATTGTTCGACTTGATACATGCTGGGCAATGTACTATTGCGCTACAAGTACTCCATCTGGTGGTAACCATGTTGTTAATATGCTTCATAGCTCCGATCTTATACACTGGGATAATAGAATTACGGTTTTTACGGATTCGATAAAAGGAACCTATGGAGGTCCAACCGAAAGTCCTTTTATCGTTCGTCGCGGATCGAGATATTATCTTTTTACCTGTACAAATTCCCCGTACAATACTACAAGAGTGATGGTGAGTTCATCGCCCTATCACTGGAGTTTCGACAGTATAGTTGGTACTTTCCCAGCTCATGCTGCCGAAATCGTAAGAGATTTTGACGGAAAATGGTATATAACGAGAGCTGGCTGGGGCGAAGGCGGTGTGTATATTGCACCATTAACATGGAATGACGGGTTAGATTCTGTATCAAGCTCTATATGTGCTTCATCCGGTGTGAATTTAAGGTAGGACGTTGAAAAATGAGTCATTGAATGGCTCAAGTCAAAATATGAAGTATATTAGATAAATAGTTATATATCTGGTTCCATTTTAGGAATGCATTAATAATCTTATAACTTAAATGTATTTTAAACTAACAATAGCTGTTATTGAAGCAAATAAAAAAGACTGAGAAGTGCTGTGTATTAATCGCGATTTTATAGTGTATCGTTATCTAAGGTCTGATAATTAAGTTGTATAAAAAGTATTTATAACTAAAATAAAAATCAACGTATGAAAATATCACATTCTTTAGTTGTGATTCTCACAATTTTTAGTACATCTATGCTTTACGCTCAAGATAAGAAAGGATATCATTTGGTTTGGGCGGATGAATTCAGCGGTGATCTGTTGGATACTACATCCTGGTCGTTTCAAACAGGAGATAATGGATGGGGAAATAATGAATTGCAGGATTATACAGTCAACAACACCGAAGTAAAAAATGGTGTTCTTTCAATCATTGCCCGCAAAGAAAACGGACGTTACACTTCAGCGCGCATCGTTACGCAAGGAAAGCGGACTTTTACCTATGGTTTGATAGAGATAAGAGCTAAAATACCTCAGGGAACCGGAACGTGGCCTGCGCTATGGATGCTTGGAGAGAATATGAATCAAGTCGGATGGCCTAAATGCGGTGAACTGGACATTATGGAGCATGTCGGTAAACATCCCGGTTTTATTCACTCTTCGGTACACAATGAATCAGGGTACGGGCAGACTCCTTATACCGGAATCATCCAACTATCAGATCCGTTCAATGATTATCATTTATACGGATTGGATTGGACAAAAGAGTATATTCGGTTTTTAGTTGATGGTAAGCTTATTTATCAATATTCCCCTGCTAAAACCGAAACAAACCGGCCGTTTGATAAGCCGATGTACTTCATTTTTAATATTGCCATTGGAGGAAACTGGGGAGGCCCGGTTATAGATGACAAGTTATTACCTCAAAAAATGGATATAGATTATATACGGGTTTATCAAAAGGATAATTAAACAATAGAATTTCAATCAACTACTTTAAATATAAATCATTCTTAAATATTATTCAATGAAAAAATTAAATCAATTATTCATCCTGTTATTGCTTACGGTTTCACTATTTGCTCAGAATGACAGGAAAATACCTCAGCTGGGTAAAGATAATATAGCCGATGTAATTGCGGCTATGACACCTGAAGAAAAAGTCTACTTGCTGATGGGTTTGGGTGATGAAAATTGGACAAATTCTCCTTCGGGAGAGAAAACTGTGATTGTGCCCGGATCTGCCGGACGGACCTGGGCTATTCCTCGTCTCGGTATTCCGCCGACAGTAGTATCTGATGGCCCTGCAGGTTTGCGCATTGATGCTCATCCTGCCGGTAGTTCTCAATCTTTTTTTGTACGGCTTTTCCTACTGCCACAGCTCTCGCATCGACATGGAATACAGAACTGGTAGATCAGGTCGGGCAGATGATGGGTAATGAAGTGCTCGAATATGGTTCGGATGTATTACTGGCTCCGGCAATTAATATTCATCGGAATCCATTGTGTGGTCGTAACTTTGAATATTATTCAGAAGATCCGCTGATTGCCGGAAAGATGGGTGCAGCTATGATTCGGGGATTACAATCCAATGGAGTAGGTACTTCGCTTAAACATTTTGTTGCTAACAATATCGAAACAAACCGTACGACTATCAATGCTGTAATCAGTCAACGTGCTTTGCGCGAAATTTATCTTCGAGGATTTGAAATTGCTGTAAAAGAGGGACAGCCCTGGACGATAATGTCTTCTTATAACAGATTAAACGGTTATTATACATCCGAAAACTACGATCTGATTACTACTATTCTACGAGATGAATGGGGATTCAAAGGGTTGGTGATGTCTGATTGGTGGGGAGGAGCCGATGCTGTTGCTCAGATGAATGCCGGAAACGATTTGTTGATGCCGGGATGTTCTCAGCGTGACGAGCTACTCAAAGCTCTGCGAAATAAAACGATTGATATGAAGGTTATAGATCGTAATCTGACTCGTATTCTTACCTATGTTTTACAAACTCCCCGTTTCAAAAAGTATCAGTACTCTGCAAAACCTGATCTTAAGCTTCACGCCGAAGTCTCTCGTAAGGCAGCTTCCGAAGGAATGATATTGCTGAAAAATGATAATGGTACATTACCTTTCAACGGAGTAAAAAGAGTTGCATTATTCGGAAAAACTTCCTACCGTTTTATTGCTGGAGGTACAGGAAGTGGAGAAGTAAACTATGAAAAGGCAATTTCTATAAAAGATGGGTTTGTCAATGGCGGATACAAGATACTGAAGCCGCTTGAAAATATTTATATGCAGTTTATTGATACGGTACTTGCTAATTCAAAGGAAAAGAATAAGAAACAAGTCGTTGATTTTCATGCTGAACTTCCTTTAGTAAAAGATCAAATCATGGCACAGGTAAAAGAATCCGACATTGCAGTAATCACCATCGGTCGGAATGCTGGTGAAGGATGGGATCGTAGTGTTGCTGATTTTTCATTGACCGAAACTGAAAAGACATTAATTAAAGAAGTTTCTGGGGCATACCATGCTGCGGGAAAGAAGGCTGTAGTGGTGTTGAATATTGGCGGTGTAATTGCTACCGCTGATTGGCGTGATTATCCTGATGCTATTCTTCTTGCATGGCAAACCGGGCAGGAAGGAGGAAATGCTTTAGTGGATATTCTCAAGGGCACTGTTTCTCCTTCGGGTAAGTTGCCAATGAGTTTCCCTGTTGCCTACGCAGATGTACCTTCTGCCAAAACTTTCCCGGGTGACCCCAAAGAGAATCCTGTAAATGCACCTTATGAAGAAGGTATTTACGTTGGTTATCGTTATTACGATACTTTCAAAATACCTACAGCTTATGAATTTGGCTATGGGCTTTCTTATACTCAGTTTCATTACTCTGATTTAATCTTGAGCAATACTTCTTCTTCGGGAGATATAAAGGTGACTGTAACGGTGAAAAATACAGGGAAAATACCCGGAAAAGAAATTGCCGAACTTTATTTAAATGCACCACAAACGGAAATTGAAAAACCGGTACATGAGCTGAAAGCATTTGCTAAAACAAAGTTGTTACAGCCAGGAGAAAGTCAACAGCTCACGTTTACATTAGATAGTCGTTCTTTATCTTCATTCTGGAGTGGAATTAGTTCTTGGGTGACCGAGAAAGGCAAGTACGAAATTGAAATAGGGGCTTCATCAACTGATATCCGACTAAAATCTTCGTTTGATTTGCCTGAGACTCTTATAGTCGAGAAAGAACATAATGTGATTTATCCGAACATAGTTATCAAAGAATTGAGCCATACAGTAAAATAACCCATTATGAAACGTTTTCTTTTTCTTTGTGTTTCTTTGTTCTGCATTTTATATGCAGAAGCGCAGGAACCTTATAAGCTGTATACCTTCAATAAATATTTTGAAGAAAACAGCTTTATCAAGGCACAGCAGGATACAACTACTCCACCTGCTTTTCTGCAAATAAAAGAGAAACTGCCACAGCCGTTCTGGTCAGGACATCAGGATGCTATAAGCTGCTATTGGAAGGCATGGGAGATTGCTTTTAGTCACTTGAAAAAAGTTACTCCACAAAATAATTTTGTTTCGCCTTATATTGATGCGGCTTTTAATGGTAATATTTTCATGTGGGATGCCTCATTTATGACGATGTTTGGTCGATATGGGTTACGGGCATTTAATTTCCAGGGAACACTTGATAATTTTTATCGTAAGCAAGTACCGGATGGTTTTATTTGCCGGGAAATTTACGGTGCTTCCGGACGAGACTGTTTCGAACGGGTTGATCCCTCGAGTACCGGGCCAAACATTATGCCATGGGTGGAATGGGAATACTTTCTGAACTTCAATGATACAGATCGTCTGAAACGTGTTTTTCCACCATTATTGGCGTATTACAAATGGTTTTCGCTCAACAGAACATGGAAGGATGGATCCTATTTTCTAAGCGGTTGGGGATGTGGAATGGATAATCAGCCTCGTGTGCAAGAAGGATATGATGTACAGTGGAGTCACGGACATATGTCGTGGGTAGATGCTAATATGCAAGCCGTTTTTGCTGCTAAAACACTGATTAAAATGGCCAAAGTTTTGCATCGGGAACAGGACATTGCCGATTTACAAATTGAGGCGCAACAATTGGATCGGTTTGTCAACGATCAGATGTGGAATGAGAAACTTCATTTTTACACAGATAAGTTTAGAGATGGGTCACTTTCCGCCGTTCAAACTATCGGATCGTTCTGGTCATTATTAGCCGGAGTAGTTCCTGCTGAGCGGATGGATAGTTACGTAGGACAATTATCCGATCCCAATAAGTTTGATAGACCTCACCGTGTTCCTTCGTTGGCAGCAGACTGTCCGCAATATGAAGCAAATGGTGGCTATTGGCGAGGAGCAGTATGGGCACCAACGACCTATATGGTATTGCGTGGGCTTACCAACATTGGCAGAGACAGTCTAGCGCATGCCATTGGAATGAATCACTTACTCAATGTTGTAGAGGTATTCAATAAAACCGGAACTTTTTTCGAAAACTATGCTCCCGAAAAAGCTCAGGGAAATAATCGCGATAATTTTATCGGATGGACAGGATTAGCTCCTATTGCTGTATTGTTTGAATATGGATTTGGCATTCAGGCTGATGTTCCTCATAACCGCTTAGTATGGAGAGTGGATTTGACGGATGAATTCGGAGTGAGGCAATATCCTTTCGGTGTGAATGGTCTAATTAATTTGCACTGTAAAGCAAGAAAAAGCAAGAAAGATAAGCCAGTTGTAACTGTTGTGTCAAATACAAACTTTACTTTATCAGTAATTTGGGGTGGTGGCTCGTATAATATTAATGTAAAAGGTAAATAACGTTGTTCTCATATTTTTCATAGATTTAAGAGAATGAATCAGAAACGTCCCCACTTGTGATAAGCATGGGACGTTTTATTATTTTATGTATTTTAAGTAGTATTTAAAATATAATATCGTATGAGTTCTCTTAAATTGGAGAACTCTTACGACAAGTGTTTTTTGAAATTCTGAAAACAGATATATGCATCAAAAGGTATCAATAGATACTTGATTCAACGTCAAAGAATCTCAATGAATTTTAGTCTAGGTGAATGACCTGTATTTATTGTATGTAACGAATTTGCTCTATTAATCGCTTGAAGGTTGTCAGCCGGTATTTACACCTAACAATAATTCTCTTTTTGGAATCCTCTTTAAGCGACTCATAAAAATCATCAAGTGTCTCGACACAAAATACACTATTAAATATATTGAATTGTAGTTTATCGCAACACAAAGATTCTCAATGCTATATTATCTGTTTAGTTTATTTACATTTCATCCAACGCACACGAAAGAAATAAACTTTGTATAGCAAATTACACATATTACAGTATTTATTTTCGTAAAAACGCTTGTTTTGTGACATTTTTTTATTTATTTTGCACATTGTATTTAAATGTGTACTTTATATAAAGATGTAATTGTTCTAAAATTTCACCCAAAATTTATTTTCTCAATGAGAGCTATATTCTGTAATTTAACTTCCATAGCAGTACATAAACTGGCATGGATAAAGCCAGCGGGTAAGTTAAGCGCGCGAGGAAACTTATTGAAGATTCTTTTTCTGATATTTATTTGTTCGACGAAACTACTAGCAGGTAATGGTACTGCCATTCCTTCAGCTCCGGCGTCCGACATTAAAGTTAGCGGAAAAGTAACAGACAATGAAGGTCTTCCTTTACCAAATGCTACAATTTTAGTAAAAGGAAATACAACCGGAGTTGTTACTCAGGTTGATGGTAGTTATTCCATCACGGTTCAGTCGTCATCAAGTATTCTGGAATTTTCATTTATAGGTTACAGCAAACAACAGTTTACTGTAGGTTCCCGTACGGTGATTAATGTGGTGCTGAAGCCAGATGCGACTTCATTGAAAGAGCTGGTAGTAGTAGGCTATGCTGTTGAGCAAAAGGCATTACTAACCGGTGCAGTGGGTGTGGTAAATTCCGAAGCAATGAATAAAATTCCGTTAGCCACCCTCGACGGTGTGTTGCAGGGACAAACCAGCGGGTTACAGGTAACGCAAAATTCGGGAACTCCCGGAGGAGCCATGTCGGTCAGAATTCGTGGAGTAAGTTCGGTATCGGGTTCTAACCAACCTCTGTATGTTATTGATGGAATTCCGGTAACAACAGGCGATTATGCTCAGGTAGGATATGAGGGACAGGGAACCAATGCTTTGTCGGATATAAATCCCAGTGATATTGAATCTATAACTGTTTTAAAAGATGCTGCCGCTGCTTCCATTTACGGAGCCCGTGCAACCAATGGGGTGGTGGTAATTACCACCAAACGGGGTAAAGCGCAGAAAAGTACTATCAGTGTGAATCTATCGCACGGCGTACAGCAGGTTAGCAAGAAACTCAAAATGCTGGATGCCCGTGAATGGATGGAATACCGGAATGATCTGGCGGGAACGCAATTATACTCACAGAGTCAGATGGATAATATAGCAGTAAATACAAACTGGCAGGATGAAATTTTCCGCACAGCACCTACCACCAAGGTAGAATTATCAGCTGCAGGAGGAAATGAAAAAACCAAATTTTATATAAGCGGTGATTATTTTCAACAGGATGGGATTTTGAAAGGAACAGACTACAGCCGACTGAACAGTAGGTTGAATCTGGATCATTCCTTAACCGATAAAGTATCGATAGGCGCCAGTCTGGGTATATCGTATGCTAAAACCGACCGCGTAGAAGGCGATCAGTCCCTACATGGAGTATTGCCCAACGGAATTTCTACACCGGCCATTTATCCTGTGTATAATGCCGATGGTTCTTACAATCAGAGCGGACCATATTCCAATGCTATCTCCATTGTTAACGGAGCTACTAATCAGAATTTTTCATTCCGCACCATTGGTAATACATTTTTGAACTACAACATTATCCCTGGTTTGACTTTTTCGACTAAATGGGGGATTGATTTCCTGAATTTCAGGGAACATGCTTTTGAATACAATACGGTTCAAGGGCAAAAATACAACGGATTGGGATTTGAAGCATACAACAACGTAATGAATACCGTTTCGAATAACACCCTGAAATATCATCGTTCGATCAAAAAACATGATTTTGATCTTTTAGCCGGTTATAGCTTTGAAAAGAAACAAAACCGCTATTCGTATACGCGAGCTCAGGACTATCCGGATGAAAACTTGCAGTACACTGTTTCGGCAGCTACTATTGTGCAATCTTATGCAAATGCACTGGATGAAGGAACAGAATCTTTTTTTGGACGGTTGAATTATAATTATGACAATAAATACATCGCATCCTTTTCGGGTAGAGATGATGCTTCTTCGAAATTCGGACCAAGTAACCGTTGGGGATTCTTTCCTTCCGGTTCGTTGGCCTGGCGTATAGGTGAAGAAAAATGGCTGAGACTTCCCAAACAGATTAATGAACTCAAAATACGGACAAGTTATGGATTAACGGGGAACGATGATATTACCCCATTTTCGTACAAAGCTTTGTATGGTGTCACCAAATACGATGGAAAGTCGGGGTATTACCCAACCAATATACCTAATCCCGATTTGAAATGGGAAACTACCGCTCAGTTTGATGTGGGGCTCGATTTGAGTTTGTTCAACAACCGTATTACGCTGGCTGTGGATTATTATAACAAACAAACAAAAGATTTACTGCTTGATCGTCCATTAGCCGAAAGTTCCGGTTATTCAACTATTACTGAAAATATCGGGCGGGTTGAAAACAAAGGTTTTGAATTCAGCTTGTCAACTGTCAATCTGGATGGTAACTTTAAATGGAACACGATGTTCAACCTGTCGACTAACCGAAATAAAGTATTGGAATTATACAATAACACGCCGATCGATGATATCGGTCGTGGGAGTAACCGCGTAATGGTGGGGCAACCCATAGGTGTTTTTTATACTTACAAATGGCTAGGCATTGATCCTTCAACAGGTGATTGTGTTTACGCCGATCTGAATAAAAATGGAAGGATTGATGCTGGCGACCGCACTGTTGTGGGAAACCCTCAGCCTGATTTTATCGGAGGTATTACCAATAGCTTTAGTTATAAAGGATTTGATTTAAGCGTATTTCTTCAATTTTCGTATGGCAATGATGTGTTCAACGGTTCGCGCCTGTATCTTGAATCGCTCACAGGCGGCGATAACCAGTTGGAATCTGTTACTCGTCGTTGGAAAAATGTGGGAGATATAACCGACATTCCCCGGGCTACTTCCGATGCTACGGCTACAGCCAACAACCGACGTGCTTCTTCGCGTTTTATTGAAGACGGATCGTATCTGCGTATCAAAAACGTGAACCTGGGATACAGCTTTAAAAAAGAGTGGATAAAAAAAATGAAACTGGAAAGTCTCCGGCTATATGTTACGGCAGAAAACCTTTACACTTTTACCCGATACAGCGGTATGGATCCCGAAGTGAATTATGCCGGCAACGACAATACAATTATAGGTGTTGATTTTTTCACCTATCCACAAGCAAGAAGTTATAATTTTGGTGTTAATATAAAGTTTTGAGAAATGAAACGAATATATAAATATTGCTATCAACTGATAGTCCTTATTTTTTTAGCCGGCTTTACAGCTTGCAACACACTGGATGTAGAGCCTGCCGATAAAATAACAGGCGAACAGGCTTTTAAAAACAAAGCAGGTATTGAAAAAGGTATTTTGGGAAGTTATTCCGAACTTCAGAGCCTGAGTTATTACGGCAGAGCCTATCTGATTACGTCTGATTTGGCTGCCGACAATCTGACATATCCCACCGATGCTACATCGGCCGATTATGCCGAAATAGATAACAATGTCATATCAACAGAGAACGGTGTGGTTGAAGAAATCTGGTCAAGTATTTATTCGTCCATCAATGTAGCTAACAGCGTTATTGATAAGGTTCCGGGAATGACAGACATGACAGATGACGAAAAGGCGGCGGCACTGGGCGAACTTTATTTTTTAAGAGGACTGAATCATTTTAATCTGATGAATTATTTTGGGGCTATTCCTATCAAAATAACAGCAACTGTAGGGACCAAAAATCTGACTGTGCCCAGAAATACAACCACCGAAGTTTTTACACAGATCATAACTGATTTGACGTATGCCGAAGCACATCTTCCGGCTTCTGCTTCTACAAAGACCAGGGCGTCTAAATACGCAGTAACAGCTCTGCTGGCACGGGTATATCTGTATCAGGGCAATTATGCATTGGCATACGAAAAAGCCAACACTGTGATCACAAAAGGCGGATACACCTTATTACCTGCTTTTAGTGATATTTTTGCTGCCGACGGAAGTGCCGAAACTATTTTTGAAGTAGAGTTCGATGCTCTGGACCGGAATAGAATTGCAGAATATAATTTTCCGAAAGTGCTAAACGGAAGAGCCGGAGTAAAACCTGATCCGGATTTGGTGAGTGCCTACACAGCACCAGACGAACGCTTTGTTGCCAGCATTGCCGATAGTGTAACGTATAATTATGCAAAGAAATACAATGATTTGAGTCTAGGCGATAAAAATGTAATTGTATTGCGTCTGGCCGAAATGTACCTGATACGAGCAGAAGCCGAAGCGCATTTAGCAACAGGAGTTATTTCCAATGTTCAGTCCGATATAAACACCATTCGCAACCGTGCAGGTCTGGTCAATACTGATGCTGCTACCATGTCTGATTTGTTGTTGGCGATAGAAAAAGAACGACGACTGGAATTTGCCTTTGAAGGACAACGTTGGTTCGACCTGGTTCGCACTAACCGTGCTATCAATGTATTGCCCAATGTTAAAAAGACCTATCAAATGTTATTCCCAATACCGCTGTCTGAGATCAACAGCAATTCCAAAATGACACAGAACCCCGGATATAATTAAAACACAGAATAAAAGATGAGTATGAAAACAACCCGATTTTTTTGTTTATTAGTCATTGCATCGGCTGTAACTTTTGCTTCTTGTTCGAAAGACGATGAAAATACGATTACAAAAAAGGAATATACGGGTATCTATTTTATGGATACCGATAATGAAGATATAGAAACACTGAACATTGCCGGAGGTACTCCCAAAGTACTGGCGAGTGGGATTTCAGGTGCAGGAATTGCGTATGATAAGATAAACGAGAAAATCTATTACAGTGATTTTGCCGACAGCGATACCCCCAATGGTAAAATATGGAAAATGGATATAGGTGGGACTAACCCGAAAGCTATAGCCTCGGGTATACAGGATCCTCATAGCATTGCCTTAGATCCAACTAACGGTAAGGTATATTGGGGTGATGGTGACGGTAATGTGTCGCGTTGTAATTTAAATGGTGATAGTCTGGTAACAGGTCTTATCAACATCGACGGTGGTGCCATCCGCTCGGTAGCACTTGACCTGATCAACAAGAAGCTTTACTTCTGCGATACGAATAATAATAATCTTTATATGTCTAATCTAGATGGTTCAAGTAAAAGTATTATCCTAACCGGATACTACGGATATGCCATTGCTGTAGATAACAAGAATAATAAGATATATTTTGATGCTCAGAGTGATGATGGTACGGTGAGTGGGCTGTACCGCGCGAATCTGGATGGTACAAGTCCGGTTGAAATTGATAATACTCAGTCGCGTATTTACGGTATTGCCTTGGATGTGGATAACTCCAAAGTATATTGGTCGGGACGGGATACCAAGGAAATTTATCAGGCTAACTTAAACGGAACTAAGAAAGTAACTTTAGCCGCCGGTTTGGGTAAACCACGCGGTATCTTTTTAAAATATTAATTAATCCATTAAAGATCGAAGAAAATGAAAAATATTCCAGCTTTATTAGCTTTAGTGGTTGTTACTTTGTTATTCAACTCTTGCGCAAAAGATGATTTTCCTGTACCGGCAGCCAGTACAGTTTCCAACTTTACTTTTACTATCGATAATGATGGTTATATTCCGGCAAAAGCTACATTTACGAATAAGTCTATTATTCCCACAACTGTGGGCAAGGCTTATTATACATGGAACTTTGGCGATGGAGACAGGTCGACCGATGAAAATCCGGTTCATACTTTTCTTCAGCCAGGAACTTTCACGGTTAAATTGTCCGTAAAAACGGATATCTCGCTGGAGATAAGTGAATCTACCCAAACCATTGCGGTTATAGACCCAAATGCATCCGGTACTGTGACTTATTTTACCGATGGAAGCTTGGTGTATAAGGGCTTTTTAAATGGTACAACACCGGCTTTCTCGGCTTTGCCAATTGGTCCATTCAGTGCTTCTTATGGTATGGCCATCGACACCCTGAATTCTAAACTGTATATATCTGATTCGGAAGCTAACATTATATACCGCTACGACACCGAAACGGGTGATATAATTACATTCAGAAGTGGATTATCCAGCCCCGACGGATTGGCTATTGACTTTAAAACCGGAAAATTATATTGGGATACCGATTCCGGCATTCAACGAACCGACTTATCAAGCACTACTCCAACCGATGTGGAAGACTTTGTTACCGGGCAGGATAACGATCCGGAAGGTGTTTCCATTGATGCTGCCCACAATAAGTTGTACTGGATAAACTACGATGGCGGCCTTTGGTCCATCAATCTGGACGGTACTGCTAAAACCGAACTCTTACCAACTCCTGAAGGTGGTTCTACACTCGTGGTTGGGAATAAGCTGTACTTCGATTATTATGAAGCAAGCGGTGATATTCATTTAAAATCAACCGATTTGAGCGGAGGTAATATGAGTACCCTCACTACCGGTATTACTAAATACGTGTTTGGTTTAGGATACGAGGATACCAATAAGAAACTTTATTGGGGCGACCGTAGTGCAGGTAAGATTATGCGTGCGAATCTGGATGGATCCGGTATAGAAGCATGGTATACAAAAGCCGGTTCCACTCCCAGAGCTATTGTGTTTGGAAAGAAAAAATAATTAGTTTATATGAAAAAAACAGTAATGATCTGCATGTTTGCTGCCTGTATACTGGCAACAACTACAACCTATGCAGCAACAAAAAAAGGTAGCCTCCTTATTATTGGTGGAGGAAAAGTGAATGTTTCTATGCGTGACCAAATGCTGAAAGCATCGGGTTTAGACAAAGGTGGTTATATGGTTATCCTGCCCATGTCAAGCGAAGAAGAGCCTCTGGTAAATGCAGAAGAAATTCGTATTGTTTTTAAAGACATACCCAATTTAAAGATATATACCTACAATATTCAAAAAGGGGATCCGGTGTCGGCCGAACGATTGGACTCTATCCGAAACGCTTGTCTGGTGTTTATCTCGGGGGGCGATCAGCTGCGCTTTTTAGACATAACAAAAGGAACCGGTATCAATGAAGCCATTCACGCTGCTTATAATAAAGGTGCTTTAGTTGCTGGAACCAGTGCCGGAGCTTCGCTGATGAGCAAGATCATGGTAACCGGTAATGCTTTAAAACATCCGGATGACAATTTTACCTGCATTGAGGCCGGAAACGCCGAAACCAAAGAAGGGCTGGGCTTTCTGGAAAACGTAACCATCGATCAGCACTTTGTGGTACGTAAACGTTATAATCGCATGCTATCCTACGGACTCGAAACTCCCAACCACATGAGTATTGGTATTGATGAAGCAACCGCTATATTTGTAGAGGGTAAAAAAGCAACTGTGTTTGGCGTAAGTCAGGTAATCGTGTTGCGAAACAAAGGTGCTAAGATTGTCAATAAAAACGGGCAGCTAAGTGCTCAAGGCCTTAAACTGGATGTGTATCTGGCCGGCGACAGTTTCAAAATTTATTAATCAGGTCGCAAAAGTAGCTCGTAATAAATAACTAAGATGATTCCCAATGATGGTGGATATTTTTCCGTATTCACCTCATTGATATATTAGATAACATATACCTTTTAAAACAGAATGGCTTCAAAAAGAAAATTTCCTCATACCTTTGTCATTATCTTCTCCCTCATTGCTATTGCGGCTATATCTTCCTGGTTTGTTACCGGAGGCGAATTTACGCGCACTCAAAAGATACTACCTGATGGTAGCTCTAAAAATATCATCCTTCCGGATTCGTACCATGCTGTGGATAGCAATCCCCAGACCTGGCAGATTTTTTCGGCTTTATTTGACGGTTTTGTTGGAAAGGCGGACATTATCATCTTTATTTTACTGATCGGAGGTTCATTTTGGGTGATGAACGAGAGCAAAGCGATTGATGTGTCGATACTTGCTCTGTTAGATTTTACAAAGAAACTGGAGCGCATAAAATGGATCAAGAAGATAGGCGTCAATAATATCATTATTGTAATTATAATGACGGTATTTAGTACA
>Ga0302213_1000289_pt1 | contig 30683 bp, 25 predicted proteins | sample II_Fen_N1_2_FD_194583 | JGI IMG/M metagenome (GOLD analysis project Ga0302213, IMG submission 194583) | Peat permafrost microbial communities from Stordalen Mire near Abisko, Sweden - II_Fen_N1_1 | ecosystem: Environmental > Terrestrial > Soil > Wetlands > Permafrost | place: Sweden: Abisko...
ACGCCCAGTTCGCGGGCGAACTTGCGCACCGACGGCGAGGCATGCGGCAGGCCGACGGCCAGCGCGGTCGGGTTGTGCGCGGGCGCAGCCACCACAGCAGCGGGCACCGCCGCCACCGGGGCGGGCGCAGAAGCTGCAGATGCCGTAGCCGCTGGCGCAGCAGGCGCGGCGACAGGGGCAGCAGCCGCTGCGGCGCCTTCCAGAATCGCCAGCAGGTCGCCGATGTTGACCGTGTCACCCAGCTTGACTTTCAGCTCCTTCAGCACGCCAGCCGCCGACGACGGGATTTCCATCGAGGCCTTGTCCGACTCCACCGTGACCAGCGACTGCTCGGCCTTGATGGCGTCGCCGGGCTTGGCCAGCAGCTCAATCACGACGACATCCTTGAAGTCGCCGATGTCGGGAACGCGCACTTCCACCGGGCCAGCAGCAGCCACAGGCGCGGCAGCAACGGCCACCGGAGCAGCGGCGGGCGCAGGTGCCGCAGAAGGGGCGGCAGCAGCGGGTGCCGGTGCGGCAGCCGGGGCCGCAGCAGCGCCAGCGCCCGCCACTTCCAGCGTCAGCACCACCGAGCCTTGCTTGACCTTGTCGTCGAGCTTCACCTTGACTTCCTTGACCACGCCAGCGTGACTGGAGGGAATCTCCATCGAAGCCTTGTCGGACTCCACGGTGATGAGCGACTGTTCGGCAGCCACAGTGTCGCCGGGCTTGACCAGCAGTTCAATCACCGTCACCTCGTCGAAATCCCCAATGTCCGGGACTTGAATATCTATCAGTGCCATGTTGTTGTCTCCGGTCTCAAGCGTAAAGCGGATTGATCTTGTCGGCGTTGATGCCGTACTTTTCGATGGCCTCGGCCACCTTGGCCACGGGCACGGTGCCGTCTTCGCTCAGCGCCTTGAGCGCCGCCACGACGATGTAATGGCGGTTGATCTCGAAATGCTCGCGCAGCTTGCTGCGGAAATCGCTGCGGCCAAAGCCGTCGGTGCCCAGCACTTTGTAAGTGCGCTCCTTCGGAATATAGGAGCGGATCTGTTCGGCGTAGGCTTTCATATAGTCGGTCGAAGCCACCACGGGGCCGCTGTGGCCGCCCAACTGCTCGGCGACGAAGGACACGCGCGGCGTCTCCAGCGGGTGCAGCAGATTGAAACGCTCGGCATCCTGGCCGTCGCGTGCCAGTTCGTTAAAGCTTGGGCAGCTCCACACGTCAGCTTGCACGCCCCAGTCGGTCGCCAACAGCGCCTGGGCGGCGATGGATTCGCGCAGGATGGTGCCGGAACCCAGCAATTGAACGCGCTTGTCGCCGTCGGCGCCGGGTTTGCACAAATACATGCCCTTGATGATCTGCGCTTCGGTGCCGGGGGTCAAGCCGGGCATTGCGTAATTTTCGTTCAGCAGCGTCAGGTAGAAATAGACGTTTTCCTGCTGCTCAACCATGCGTTTCATGCCGTGGTGCAGGATGACGCCGACTTCGTGGGCAAAGGTCGGGTCGTAGCTGACGCAGTTCGGAATCGTCCCGGCCAGAATGTGGCTGTGGCCGTCTTCGTGCTGCAGGCCTTCGCCGTTCAGCGTGGTGCGTCCCGACGTGCCGCCGAGCAAAAAGCCGCGTGCCTGCATGTCGCCCGCCGCCCAAGCCAGATCGCCAATGCGCTGGAAGCCGAACATCGAGTAATAGACGTAGAACGGCACCATGATGCGGTTGTTCGTGCTGTACGAGGTGGCGGCGGCAATCCAGCTGGCCATGCCGCCGGCTTCGTTGATGCCTTCTTGCAGAATCTGGCCAGCCTTGTCTTCGCGGTAATACATCACCTGGTCTTTATCGACGGGCGTGTATTGCTGACCGGCGGGGTTGTAAATGCCGATCTGGCGGAACAAGCCTTCCATGCCGAACGTGCGCGCTTCATCCACCAGAATCGGCACGACGCGGGGGCCGAGCGCCTGGTCGCGCAGCAATTGCGTCAAAAAGCGCACATAGGCTTGCGTGGTGGAGATTTCGCGGCCTTCAGCGGTCGGCTCGATCACCGACTTGAAAATGTCCAGCGCGGGCACGGTGAACTGCTCGTCGGCCTTGGTGCGGCGGTGCGGCAGGTAGCCACCCAGCGCCTTGCGCCGCTCGTGCAGGTATTTCATTTCCGGCGTGTCGTCAGCGGGCTTGTAGAACGGAATGTCGGCCAACTGGCTGTCGGGAATCGGAATATTGAAGCGGTCGCGGAAAGCCTTGATGTCTTCGTCGCTGAGCTTTTTGGTCTGGTGAACGTTGTTCTTGCCTTCGCCGATTTTGCCCATGCCAAAACCCTTGACGGTCTTGATCAGCAGCACGCTTGGCTGGCCGGTGTGGTTCACCGCCGAATGGAAAGCGGCATAGACTTTTTGCGAGTCGTGGCCGCCACGGGTCAGCTTCCAGATGTCGTCGTCGCTCATGTCGGCGACCATTTCCAGCGTGCGCGGGTCGCGTCCGAAGAAGTGTTTGCGCACGTAAGCGCCGTCATTGGCCTTGAACGACTGGTAATCGCCGTCGTTGCATTCCATCATGATCTTGCGCAGCGCGCCGTCCTTGTCGCGTGCCAGCAGCGGATCCCAGCTGCTGCCCCAGATCAGCTTGATGACGTTCCAGCCGGAGCCACGGAATTCGCCTTCTAGTTCCTGGATGATCTTGCCGTTGCCGCGCACCGGGCCGTCGAGGCGCTGCAGGTTGCAGTTGATGACGAACACGAGGTTGTCGAGCTTTTCGCGGGCGGCCAGGCCGATGGCGCCCAGCGATTCGACTTCGTCCATTTCGCCGTCGCCGCAGAACACCCAGACCTTGCGGTTTTCAGTGTTGGCAATGCCGCGTGCGTGCAGGTATTTCAGGAAACGCGCCTGGTAAATCGCCATCAGCGGGCCCAGGCCCATCGACACGGTGGGGAACTGCCAGAAGCTGGGCATCAGCTTGGGATGCGGGTAGCTGGACAAGCCCTTGCCATCGACTTCCTGGCGGAAGTTGAGCAGTTGCTCTTCCGTCAGGCGGCCTTCGAGGTAAGCACGGGCATAGACGCCGGGGGAGACATGGCCCTGAATGTAGAGGCAGTCGCCGCCGTGGTTTTCCGATTCGGCGTGCCAGAAATGGTTGAAACCGGCGCCAAACATGCTGGCCAGTGAGGCAAACGAGCCGATGTGGCCGCCCAGATCGCCGCCGTCAGCGGGGTGCAGGCGATTGGCCTTGACCACCATCGCCATCGCGTTCCAGCGCATGTAGGCGCGCAGGCGCTGCTCGATGATCAGATTGCCGGGTGAACGCTCTTCTTCGTTGGTGGCAATGGTGTTGACGTAGCCCGTGGTGGCCGAAAAAGGCATGTTGATGTTTTTCTGGCGCGCATGCTCTAACAGCTGCTCGATCAGAAAGTGCGCCCGCTCCGCGCCCTCGGTGTCGATGACGGCGGACAGCGCATCCATCCACTCGCGGGTTTCTTGGGTGTCTTTGTCGAGCGCCGCGCCGGTGGCGGGCAGATGCGCGATAGCGGATGGATCGGTTTCGTTTGGATTGGCAGCCATGTTGTCTCCTGGATAACGCTTTTTGAGCGCTTGTTAAAGCCTGCTACGCCGCTTTTCTTGATGCCGCGCGCAAGCTGGTGTTCAGTGCCGGTTTTTTAAACGCAAATGCAGTTTAAGCCTTGAGTTTCTCACAATATTTAAACAATTTCAAATTATGCACAACGATTTTATAATATGAAATTAAAAATGTGATCGCATCCATTCCCCTCAAAGCCAACACGGTACTCCTTACATTGACCTTAAAAGATCAGGGTTGACCCCGATGCGGGTGGGCGCTTCACTTAAAATTGAGGCCTCCGCCTATGCCTCTCTTACCCTCTTCTCCTCCAGACGCCCATGCGGCGCTCAAACCCGGCACGCTGGCTCTATGGCGCAACTGGTGGGGCAAGCAGTCGCCCTCGCGACAAGATCGATTCGCCATGCTGGGGCCGCTGCTGGCCGTGGTGCTGTTTCTGGCAGCAGTGGTGGCCGCTTTTGGCTACCTGCGCATCGAGGAAATGGACCGCGAGCAGCAAGCCGTGACGCGCGATGTCGAATACGCCCAGCAGCGCCTGCGCCTGCGCCTGCTGGAATGCCAAGAGCAGTTGATGCGCTTGGGCCGGGATGTCTCCAACAGCGAAGTGGACAAGGAAGAGTTCACCCTCCAAACAGAGGCGCTCATCAACAAGTACCCGGAGCTGATGGCCGTCAGCTGGATTGACAGCAAGCGGCGCGTCCAAGCGTCTTATATGTCACCCAGCGCCGATGCCAGTCAGTTGCGCCAGGCTGGCGAGCAGCTCAAGGTCGATGAAACCGATGGCACTTATGAGCTGGCACGCGATCTGCGCCAGCCGGTCTATTCCCGGCCACTGGCCGTTCAGGGCAACCGCCACAATGCGGCCAGCTTGCAACTACAAGTGCCGCTCGATGAGCAAGGGCAGTTTGCCGGCGTCATCATGGGCGAGTATTCGATAGACGGGCTGCTGCGCTTTGGCATTCCGCCTGAAATCACTGCCAAATATGCCGTGGCACTGGTCGATGCCAACAACCACGTACTAGCTGGCAATATTCTCCCCCCTGACAACCAAGCGGTACGCCTGCTGCCTTGGACAGAGGGCGCAGCCCACTACGAAATTCCGGTCTCGCCCGTGGGCAATGACCTGTTGATCCGTGCCGAGGGCTACCGGGCCTCGCTGGGCGTGGTGGGCAGCGGCTTTTTCTGGCTGGTCAGCGCGCTAAGTGCGTTGACTGTGTGGATGTTGCTGGGCACTTGGCGCCACACGCGCCGCCGGATTCAGGCCCAGCAGGCGCTGGTGACGGAAACCCACTTTCGCCGCGCGATGGAAAACTCCATGCTCACCGGCATGCGCGCGCTGGACCTGCACGGTCGCATCACCTATGTGAATCCGGCTTTTTGTCGCATGACCGGCTTCAACGAAAGTGAGCTGGTCGGCTGCACCGCACCGTTTCCGCACTGGCCGGAATCCGAGTTGAGGATCATGTACGCGCGGCTTAACGATGAGTTACTGGGCAAAACGCCGCCCGGCGGTTTCGAGATTCGGGTACAGCGCAAAAACGGCTCGGTTTTTGATGCCCGCATGTATGTCTCGCCGCTGATTGACCCGCGCGGCCAGCAGACCGGCTGGATGACCTCGATGACCGACATCACCGAGCCCAAGCGCATCCGCGAAGAGTTAAGCGCCTCCTACGAGCGCTTCACGACCGTGCTCGAAGGGCTGGATGCCGCCGTGTCGGTGGCACCGCTGGGCAGCGAAGAGCTGCTGTTTGCCAACCGCCTCTACCGCGCCTGGTTTGGCGCCCAAGTGTCCGGGCACATCAATCTGATTGCCCAAGCGGGCGTTCCCGATGCAACCCCCAGCAGCGACGAACTCGATGCCGTCGATGGCTTGGCCGGCTTCCCCACCGAGTCGCTGACCGGCGCCCAGATGGCGAATGCCGAAATTTTCATCCCCGAGTTGGGAAAATGGCTGGAAGTGCGCTCGCGCTATTTGACCTGGGTCGATGGCCGACTGGCGCAAATGGTCATTGCCACCGACATCACGCCGCGCCGCCACGCTGAAGAGCAAGCCGCCCAGCAAAACGAGCGCGCCCAAACCGCCAGCCGCCTCATCACGATGGGTGAGATGGCGTCCAGCGTCGCCCACGAGCTGAACCAGCCGCTGACGGCCATCAATAACTACTGCAATGGCATGATTTCGCGCATCCAGGGCGGACAAATCAGAAACGAAGACCTGCTAGTCGCGCTCGAAAAAACCGCCAAGCAGGCATATCGCGCCGGGCAAATCATCCAGCGCATCCGCGCCTTCGTCAAACGCAGCGAGCCGAACCGCACGCGCTCCGATGTGGCCACGCTGGTCAGCAATGCCAAAGAGCTGGCCGAAATCGAGCTGCGCCGCCACAACGTGCGGCTGAGCCACTACATCGCCGCACGCCTGCCGCCGTTGCTGGTCGATCCCATCCTGATCGAGCAGGTCTTGATCAACCTGATGAAAAACGCTGCCGAATCGATTGCCCAAGCGCAGCGGCCCACGGCCCAGCGCAATGTCGAACTGCGCGTGGTGCCCAAGCAAATTGACGAGCAAAGCGTGGTCGAGTTTTCCATTCTGGACTCTGGGCGCGGTCTGTCGCCCGAGGTGATGGAGCGGCTGTTTGAAGCTTTTTACTCCACCAAGGCCGAGGGCATGGGCATCGGCCTGAAGCTATGCCGCAGCATTGTGGAGTCGCACCAAGGCAGGATGAAAGCCCAAAACCTCTACAATGGGGGCGAAGTGACCGGCTGCCAGTTCAGCTTCTGGATTCCCGTAATTCCCCTTGTTTTGTCTCCGGTGGCCCCCGCTGCCGAGAGTCTGGCCGCCAAAGACGCTGGCGCGCCCTGACACCCCCACTCCATCATTTCATTCAAAAGTTACGCAGAAAGTAAGGCATGAGCTTGATTCCAAAAAAAGGGACGATCTACGTCGTGGACGATGACGAGGGCGTGCGTGACTCCTTGCAATGGCTGCTCGAAGGCAAGGACTACCGAGTGCGCTGCTTCGACTCGGCGGAAACCTTTCTGAGCCGCTACGACGCGCGCGAAGTGGCCTGCCTGATTGTCGATATCCGCATGGGCGGCATGAGCGGGCTGGAACTGCAAGACAAGCTGATCGAGCGCAAGTCGCCGCTGCCCATCGTCTTCATCACCGGCCACGGCGACGTGCCGATGGCGGTGAACACGATGAAAAAAGGCGCGATGGACTTCATCCAGAAACCGTTTGAAGAACCGGCGCTGGTCAGCCTGGTCGAGCGCATGCTCGAACAAGCCCGCGAAGCCTTCAGCGATCAGCAGCATTCGGCCAGCCGCGACGCGCTGCTGGCCAAGCTGACCTCGCGCGAAGTGCAGGTGCTGGAGCGCATCGTCGCCGGGCGCCTGAACAAGCAAATCGCCGACGACCTGGGCATCAGCATCAAGACGGTCGAAGCGCACCGCGCCAACATCATGGAAAAGCTGGGCGCCAACACCGTCGCCGACCTGCTGAAAATCGCCCTAGGCTCCAGCACCGCGAAAGCTTGAGCCTGCCAGTCACCTTTTTTTCTTCCGATAACTTGCAGCGCCCGTGGTTTCTAAACCACCGGGCGTTTTTACTTGAAAGCTCTGAAACATGACCGCACAACTCATCGACGGCAACGCCCTTTCCAAACAACTGCGCACCGAAGTCGCCCAGCGCGCCGCCGCCCTGCGCGAGCGCGGCATCACGCCCGGTCTGGCCGTCATTCTGGTCGGCGAAAACCCGGCCAGCCAGGTGTATGTGCGCAACAAGGTCAAAGCCTGCGAAGACAGCGGCCTGTATTCAGTTCTGGAAAAACACCCCGCCGACCTGAGCGAAGCGGCACTGCTGGCCCACGTCGAGGCGCTGAACAACGACCCGGCCATCCACGGCATCTTGGTACAACTGCCGCTGCCCGCCCACATCGACGCGCAAAAAGTCATCGAAGCGATTGCCCCGGCCAAGGACGTGGACGGCTTTCACGTCGCCAGCGCCGGTGCGCTGATGACCGGCTCGTCGGGCTTTTGGCCCTGCACGCCGTATGGCTGCATGAAAATGTTGGAGAGCATTGGCTACGACCTGCGCGGCAAACACGCCGTGGTGATTGGCCGCAGCAACATCGTCGGCAAGCCAATGGCGCTGATGCTGCTGCAGAAAAACGCCACCGTCACCATCTGCCACAGCGCCACGCCCGACCTGAAAGCGATGACGCTGCTGGCCGATGTGATCGTCGCCGCCGTCGGCAAGCGCAATGTGCTGACCGCCGACATGGTGAAACCCGGCGCCGTCGTGATCGACGTGGGCATGAACCGCAACGACGAAGGCAAGCTCTGCGGCGACGTGGATTTTGCGGGCGTGAGAGAAGTGGCGGGCTACATCACCCCAGTGCCCGGCGGCGTCGGCCCAATGACCATCACGATGCTGCTGGTGAACACGCTGGAAGCGGCTGAGCGCGGCTAAAACGCTCCCAAATTGGCCAAAATGTAGATTTATCTCGGGACTCGGGCTTTACAGCACCGGGTCGCGAAGTTTCATGTCTTGAGTCTTCGGCATTCAGCCCCGGCTCTCGGGCTGGGCTTGTGAAACAGCCGTCAAGCGCCACAGCGCCAGCCCGGCGCACAGCCATTGGCCGACATACATCGCGCTACCCAAGCCGTGCCAGAGCCGCAAATTGCCGCCATCCATGCGGGCGCTGACGATACGCGGCGCGACACCAAACTCGACCAATAACGCCAGCAGCAGCCCAGCGAGGATGAATTTCATCAGCGCTCGCACCCAGGGCGCGGGCGCTGCCGCGTCGGGCTGATTGAACGCCATCAGCATCAGCATGGCGCAGCCCGCGCTGAGCCAGGTTTGTGCGCTAAAGAGCCGCGCCGCCATCGCACCCGCCGCTGCAGGCGTGGGCAAATTGGCAAACAGCAGCGGCACCACAACAAAAAGCCCCGTCAAGCTACCCCACCAGAGCGCAGCGGCGACAACGCCGATACGCTGACGCACCGGCACGCGCATCAGAGATAGCTGACCGAGACGATTTCGTAGCGCCGGATGCCGCCCGGTGCCTGCACTTCGGCGGTGTCGCCCTCGTCCTTGCCGATCAGGGCACGGGCAATCGGCGAGCCGATGTTGACCAGCCCGAGCTTGATGTCGGCCTCGTCTTCGCCGACGATCTGGTAGGTCACGCTGTCGCCGGTGGCCTCGTCTTCAAGTTTGACCGTCGAGCCAAACACCACGCGGGTGCCCGCTTCAAACGTGGACGGGTCGATGATCTGGGCCACCGAGAGCTTGCCCTCAACTTCCTGAATCCGGCCTTCAATGAAGCCCTGACGGTCTTTGGCGACTTCGTATTCGGCGTTTTCGCTCAGGTCGCCCTGGGCGCGCGCTTCAGAAATCGCGTTGATGACCCAAGGGCGCTGAACCGTCTTGAGGTTGTGCAATTCGGCCTTGAGTTTTTCTGCGCCGCGCTTGGTGATCGGTAAGGTTGCCATGTTTTGTGTCCTGCAAAATGCGAAACCGCCACCAGGTGAGTGGTGGCGGCATGTTGAATCGGCTTGAAGTTTAATGCAAATGCATCAAACTCATGCCAGTGTTTAACCTGAGACTCAGGCCAGCGGGTCCGCCAGCTGCGCGTGCAGCTCCTGAATCGAATGCACGCTCAGGTTGTCCAGGTACTTCATGCCTTCGACGGCGGCTTCCGCGCCCGCAATCGTGGTGAAGGTCGTCACGCGGGCCAGCAGCGCCGAGGTGCGAATCTGGCGCGAATCGGCAATCGCGTTGCGGCGCTCTTCGACGGTGTTGATGACCAGCGCAATCTGGTTGTTTTTGATCATGTCCACGACGTGCGGGCGACCTTCAGCAACCTTGTTGACCACGCCGCAAGGCACGCCAGCGGCGTTGATGGCCGAAGCCGTGCCTTTGGTGGCGACCAGATCAAAGCCCTGCGCGACCAGCGCGCGGGCCACTTCAATGGCGCGTGCCTTGTCGTTGTTCTTGACCGTCAGGAAAGCGCGGCCCGACGTGGGTAGCTTGGTGCCCGCGCCGAGTTGCGACTTCACGAAAGCCTCGCCAAACGTCTTGCCCACGCCCATGACTTCGCCGGTGGATTTCATCTCGGGGCCGAGAATTGTGTCCACGCCGGGGAATTTGACGAACGGGAACACGGCCTCCTTGACGCTGAAATACGGCGGCGTGACTTCGCGACTGATGCCTTGCGACGCCAGCGTCTGACCGGCCATGCAGCGCGCCGCAACCTTGGCCAATTGAATGCCGGTGGCTTTGCTGACGAACGGCACGGTGCGCGAAGCGCGGGGATTGACTTCCAGCACGTAAATCACGTCCTTGCCGTCAATGTTCTGGATGGCGAACTGCACGTTCATCAGGCCGACAACGCTCAAAGCCTGCGCCATTGCGGCGGTCTGGCGTTTGATTTCGGTGACGGTTTCCGCGCTGAGCGAATACGGCGGCAGCGAGCAAGCCGAGTCGCCGCTGTGAACGCCCGCCTGCTCGATGTGTTCCATCACGCCGCCGATGAAGGTGGCGCCTTCGGCGTCGCGGATGCAGTCCACATCGCATTCAATCGCGTCGTTCAGGAAGCGGTCCAGCAGCACCGGCGAGTCGTGGCTGACCTTGACGGCTTCGCGCATGTAACGCTCCAAATCACGCTGCTCGTGGACAATTTCCATCGCCCGCCCGCCCAGCACGTAGCTGGGGCGCACCACCAGCGGGTAGCCCAGCGCGGCGGCTTTTTCCAGCGCTTCGGGCTCGGTGCGGGCCGTGGCATTGGGCGGCTGGCGCAGGGCCAGCGCATGCAGCAGTTTCTGGAAACGCTCGCGGTCTTCGGCGGCGTCGATCATGTCCGGCGAGGTGCCGATGATGGGCACGCCGTTGGCTTCCAGGCCGAGTGCCAGCTTCAACGGCGTCTGGCCGCCATACTGGACGATCACGCCGTGCGGCTTTTCCTTATCGACGATTTCCAGCACATCTTCCAGCGTCAGCGGCTCGAAATACAGGCGGTCAGACGTGTCGTAGTCGGTGGAAACCGTCTCGGGGTTGCAGTTGACCATGATGGTTTCGTAGCCGTCTTCGCGCATGGCCATTGCCGCGTGAACGCAGCAGTAGTCAAACTCGATGCCCTGGCCGATGCGGTTCGGGCCACCGCCCAGCACCATGATTTTTTTCTTGTCCGTTGGCGCGGCTTCGCACTCGCTGCCTTCGGCCTCGTAGGTCGAGTACAGATACGCGGTGTTGGTTTCAAACTCGGCGGCGCAGGTATCGACGCGCTTGTAAACCGGGCGCACGCCCAGCGCAATGCGCTTTTCGCGAATCGCGGTGTCAGTGGTTTTCAGTTGGCGCGCTAGGCGGCGATCCGAAAAGCCTTTTTGCTTCAAAGCGCGCAGCGTGGGCGCGTCGATGGCTTCCAGGGTCGTGGTTTCCAGTTCCAGCTCGATCTTGACGATCTGCTCGATTTGCACCAGAAACCAGCGGTCGATTTTCGTCAGGTCAAACACTTCATCGACGGTGAGGCCCATCGCAAACGCATCGCCGACGTACCAGATGCGATCTGGTCCCGGCGCGCCGAGTTCGCGCTCCAGCACTTCGCGGTCTTGCGTTTTTTCGTTCATGCCATCGACGCCGACTTCCAGACCGCGCAGCGCTTTCTGGAACGACTCTTGGAAAGTGCGGCCCATCGCCATCACTTCGCCGACGGATTTCATCTGCGTCGTCAGGCGCGAGTCGGCGGTCGGGAATTTTTCAAAGGCAAAGCGCGGAATTTTCGTGACCACGTAGTCGATGCTGGGCTCGAAGCTGGCGGGCGTGGCGCCGCCGGTGATTTCGTTGCGCAGCTCGTCGAGCGTGAAGCCCACGGCCAGCTTGGCGGCAATCTTGGCAATAGGGAAACCCGTCGCCTTGGAAGCCAGCGCCGAGGAGCGCGAGACGCGTGGATTCATCTCGATCACCACCATGCGGCCATCGACCGGGTTGATGGAGAACTGCACGTTCGAGCCGCCGGTATCGACGCCGATTTCGCGCAGCACAGCCAGCGACGCATTGCGCAGAATCTGGTATTCCTTGTCGCTCAAAGTCTGGGCGGGCGCGACGGTGATGGAGTCGCCGGTGTGTACGCCCATCGGGTCCAGATTTTCAATCGAGCAGACGATGATGCAGTTGTCCGCCGTGTCGCGCACGACTTCCATCTCGTACTCTTTCCAGCCGAGCAGGGATTCTTCAATCAACAATTCGTTGGTCGGCGAGGCTTCGAGGCCGCGCTTGCAGATTTCCTCGAACTCTTCCGGGTTGTAGGCAATGCCGCCGCCGGTGCCGCCCAGCGTGAAACTGGGGCGGATGACCGTTGGGAAACCCACGCTCTTTTGCACCGTCCAGGCTTCGTCCATGCTGTGCGCAATGCCGGAGCGCGCCGAACCGAGACCGATCTTGGTCATCGCGTCCTTGAACTTCAGGCGGTCTTCGGCCTTGTCGATGGCTTCGGGCTTGGCGCCGATCAGCTCAACTTTGTATTTTTCCAGCACGCCGTGGTGCCACAAATCCAGCGCGCAGTTCAGCGCGGTCTGGCCGCCCATCGTCGGCAAAATCGCGTCGGGACGCTCCTTGGCGATGATTTTTTCCACCGTTTGCCACGTAATCGGCTCAATGTAGGTCACGTCCGCCGTGGCCGGGTCGGTCATGATGGTGGCGGGGTTGGAGTTGATCAGGATGACTTTGTAACCCTCTTCGCGCAGCGCCTTGCAGGCCTGCACGCCGGAATAGTCAAACTCGCAAGCCTGGCCGATGATGATGGGGCCAGCGCCGATGATGAGAATGCTTTTGATATCTGTGCGTTTTGGCATAGGTGCGATCAGGGAATCGAGAAAATCAGGACTAAAAAAATGGGCCTTTGCAGGCCCGTTCGCACACGCTTCAGACGTGGCGCTGCGTGTCCAGCTTATCGCGTAACGCCTGCAGGCGCTCAATGGACATGTTTTTCTGCATCAGTTGCAGCAGGCCGTCGCCATCGACGAAAGGGCGCAGCACTTCGGCCTCGGCGTCATAGAACTTGACATCCCAAGCGGCCATTTCTTCGGCAAACACGGTGTCGTCCCAACTCTTGCCTTTGCTCAGAAAAATCACCAAGGGCATGGCTTTTTTCTCGATAAAGGACTTTTTGTACGGCTTTTGCAGCCAACGCTCGGCAAACCAGTCACGGTGCTGGGGCGGCAGCGTCATGATGCGCTTGTTGATGGCTTTTTCAAGCGCGGCTTGCGGGAAGCTGAATAAACTGGCCATGACTTACCCTTGCGTAGTAGATGCAGCCTGAGTGCTGCGCATAGCTTCAATAAAGCGATCGAACAGATAGGCAATATCGTGCGGGCCGGGCGAGGCTTCAGGGTGACCCTGGAAGCAGAACGCGGGCTTGTCGGTGCGGGCCAGACCTTGCAGCGTGCCGTCAAACAGGCTGACGTGGGTCGCGCGCAGGTTGGCAGGCAGCGTTTTTTCATCGACCGCAAAACCGTGGTTCTGGCTGGTGATGCTGACGCGGCCCGTGTCCAAGTCTTTGACCGGATGGTTGGCTCCGTGGTGGCCGAACTTCATCTTGAAGGTCTTGGCGCCGGAAGCCAGCGCCATGATCTGGTGGCCCAGGCAGATGCCGAAGGTCGGAATGCCGGTTTCGATCAGCTCGGCGACGGCGACAATGGCGTAGTCGCAAGGCTGCGGGTCGCCGGGGCCGTTGCTCAGGAAAATGCCGTCCGGCTGGTACTTCAGCACCTCGGCGGCGCTGGTTTGCGCGGGCACGACGGTGACGCGGCAGCCGCGCTCGGCCAGCATGCGCAAAATGTTGAACTTGACGCCAAAGTCATAGGCCACGACGTGAAACGCGGGCTGCGTCTGCTGGCCGTAGCCGGTGCCGAGCTTCCACTCGGTCTGCGTCCACTCGTAAGGCTGCTTGACCGATACCACTTTGGCCAGATCCAGCCCGCCCATGCTGGGCGCGCCCTTGGCGGCGGCCACGGCTTTCTCAATCGCCGCCGGGGTGACGGTTTCGCCAGCGCCCAAGGCCAAAATGCAGCCGTTTTGCGCGCCGTGAATGCGCAGGTGGCGCGTCAGGTGACGGGTGTCAATGTTGGCAATGGCCACCATGTTTTCCTTGACCAGGTACTCGGACAAGGTCATGGTCATGCGGAAATTTGAGGCCAGCAGCGGCAGATCCTTGATGATCAGACCGGCTGCATGGACTTTAGCCGCCTCGACATCTTCGGCGCTGACGCCGTAGTTGCCGATATGCGGGTAGGTAAGCGTGACGATCTGCTGGCAATAGCTGGGGTCCGTGAGGATTTCCTGGTAGCCGGTCATGGCGGTGTTGAACACCACCTCACCGATCGTGGCGCCTGGCGCGCCAATCGAATTGCCGATAAAGACCGTGCCGTCTGCGAGCGCCAAGATGGCGGGCGGGGATATATCGCGTGTTCCCTGTAGAGACAAAAGCACTGGGTTCTCCGGGTTGGTTTCGGTTCGCCCAAGCGCGCACAAGAAACGTCTGTTCAGACTCTTGCGGACTGCTTTTTTGTGGGGTTTGGCTTGGTGCGAGCGGGCGAAGCTGGGATTTGCAAAGCTTTTAATTATAGCTTGGGGGATAAACCCTTATGCCAGCGCACTCGCATACAGGCAAATCGCCGCCGCCGCCGCCACATTGAGCGACTCCTCGCCGCCTGGCTGGTCGATGCGCACCTTCAGGCCGGCGCGCGCCATCAGGCTCTCGCCCACGCCCTGCCCTTCGTGGCCCATCGCCCAGGCGCAGGGCATGGGCACGCGCTGCTGGTGCAAAAAGCTGCCGTGGTGCGAGCTGGTGACGACAATCGGCACCGTCAAATCGGCAAGCGTCTCGGGCGCCACGCCTTCGACCAGGCGCAGGCCAAAATGCGCGCCCATGCCAGCGCGCAACACCTTGGGCGACCACAGCGCCGCCGTGCCCTTGAGCGCAATGATCTGGCCAAAACCAAAAGCCGCCGCGCTGCGCAAAATCGAGCCGACATTACCCGCGTCCTGCACGCGGTCCAAAATCACCGAGGCGGCGCCGGGCTGGAGTTCGGGTGCGGCGGGCAGTTCCAGCACAAAGCCCATGCGCGCAGGCGATTCGAGGCCGCTGATCTCGGGCAGCAGCGCGTCGGCGATCACGATATTTTTCTGCGCCACCTGCGTCCATTCAGCGGGCGCCTGCGGCCAGAACGAGGCAGCAAACACGGCGATGACGGGTTTCAAGCCCCGCGCCAGCGCCGCCCGGCACAGGTGGTCGCCTTCGAGCCAGACCCGGCCCTGCTTGCGGTACGCCGTGCTGTCTTGCGACAGGCGGCGCAAATCCTTGATGAAGGCGTTGTCGCGCGAGCTGATCTCGGTGACCGGCACCGAAAAACCGGCGCTCACAGCAGCACCCGCGCCACGGGGGCAAACGATTTGCGGTGCTGCGGGCAGGCTCCGTGTTCTTTCAAGGCCGCCAGGTGCGCGGCGGTGCCGTAGCCTTTGTGCGTGGCAAAACCGTATTGCGGAAATTCGAGGTGGTACTGGGCGCACCAGCGATCCCGGTACACCTTGGCCAGAATCGAGGCGGCAGAAATCGCGGGCACCAGCGCGTCGCCCTTGACGATGGCTTCGGCCAGGATGTTCAGGGACGGCAGACGGTTGCCATCGACCAGCACCTTGTGCGGCTTCAGTCGCAAGCCTTCGACGGCGCGCTTCATCGCCAGCATGGTGGCTTGCAGAATGTTCAGGCGGTCAATTTCTTCCACCGTGGCCAGCGCAATCGAGCAGCACAGCGCCTTGGCTTGGATTTCGTCATAGAGCTGTTCGCGGCGCAGCGCGGTGAGTTTTTTCGAGTCGGCCAGCCCTTTGATCGGGTTCAGCTCGTCCAAAATGACGGCGGCGGCCATCACGGGACCGGCCAGCGGCCCACGTCCGGCCTCGTCCACCCCGGCGATCAGGCCGGGCGCGTCCCAGGACAAGGCTACTTGCTCAGGTTTGAAGAATTTTCTGGATGGCATCGGTCGCTAATTGAGAAGTGTCGCGCTGCAACTCGGTGTGCAGCTGGGTAAATCGGTGTTCAACGGCGGCTATTTTGTCAGGCGCTGCGGCCTTGGCGTCAATCCATTCGAGCAGCGCCTGCGCCAGTGCCTGCGGCGTGGCGGCGTCCTGCAGCAGCTCGGGCACGACAAAATCGCGGCACAAAATATTCGGCAGTCCCACCCAGGGCTGGAGCTGCTTGCGCCGCATGATCTGCCACGACAGCCAGTTCATGTTGTAGGCAATCACCATAGGGCGCTTGAATAAAGCCGCCTCCAGCGTGGCCGTGCCGCTGGCAATCAAGGTGACATCGCAGGCGGCCAGCACGGCGTGCGACTGGCCCGCGACGATTTGCACGTCGGCGCGCATGCCCGCCTCGTCGGCCAGCTGCTCGATCCGGCTTTTCAGCGCCGGAATGGCGGGCACGATGAATTTGACCGCTGGCTGGGCGCGCTTGACCAGCGCCGCAGCCTGAAAAAAGCGGCTGGCCAGGTACTGGATTTCCGACTCGCGGCTACCCGGCAGAATAGCGATCACCGTGTCGTCATCACGCAGGCCGAGTTGGCACCTAGCGGCGGAGCGATCCGCCTGCATCGGAATCACATTGGCCAGTGGATGGCCGACGTAGGTCGCGCCAATACCATGCGCGGCCAGCAGCTCCGGCTCAAACGGGAAAATGCACAGCACATGGTCGGCGCTGCGCTTAAGCTTGTCGATGCGCTCGGCGCGCCAGGCCCAGATTGACGGGCAGACAAAATGCACCGTCTTGACGCCCTGCGCCTTCAGTGCCGCTTCCAGATCGAGGTTGAAATCGGGCGCATCGACACCGATAAACACATCGGGGCGCGGGCTGCTGGCGTCCAGCAGCCGCTTTTTGAGCTGCTCGCGGATGCCGAGAATTTCGCGGTAACGGAGCAGTACATCCAAGCCATAGCCATGTACGGCCAGTTTTTCGCTCGGCCACCAGGCGTCAAAACCCCGGCGGATCATCTGCGCGCCGCCTATGCCGCCCGCGCTCAAGGCGGGCCAACGGGTTTTCAGGCCGTCGAGCAGCAGGCTGGCGAGCAGGTCGCCGGAAGTTTCGCCCGCGACCATCGCCATGCGGGGTGCGGCTGAGTCGCCCGATGGCACAGCAGGCCGACCCGCTCCACGGGAAGGCAGAGCCTCTGGCGCTGCTGACATGGCGGCCTAGCGGACGATGCCGCGCTGCGGCGACGACTTGGCCAGAAAGTCCAGCATCATCGCCACATCGGGCGCGGACTCGGGGTGCGATTGCGTCAGCTCGGCAATGCGCAGCTTGGACTGCTCCAGCGTCAGGCCGTCGCGGTACAGCGCCTTGTGCATGGCTTTGACTGCGGAAATGCGCTCGGGCGAAAAACCCCGGCGACGCAGGCCTTCAAAATTCATCGAGCGCGCCGCAGCGGGCTGACCCTGGCACATGACAAACGGCGGCAAATCAGCCACCAGCACCGACGAAATCGCGGTAAAGCTGTGCGCGCCCAGCTTGACAAACTGATGCACGCCGGTAAAGCCGCCCAAAATCACCCAGTCGCCGACTTCAACATGACCGGCCAGCGTGGTGTTGTTGGCGAAAATCGTCTGGTTGCCCACGGTGCAGTCATGCGCGATATGCACATAAGCCATGATCCAGTTGTCGTCGCCCAGACGCGTCACGCCCAAGTCACCGGGCGAGCCAATGTTGAAACTGCAAAACTCGCGGATGGTGTTGCGGTCGCCAATCACCAGCTCGCACGGTTCGCCCGCGTATTTTTTGTCCTGGGGCACGGCACCGAGCGAGTTGAACTGGAAAATCCGGTTGTCGCGGCCTATGGTCGTGTGGCCTTCAATCACGCAGTGGGCGCCGACAGTGGTGCCCGCATCAATGCGCACATGCGGCCCGATGACGGTGTAAGGCCCGACGCTGACCGAGCTGTCCAGCTGGGCCAAGGGATCAACAAGCGCCGTGGCGTGGATGCCCGGCGAAACAGCTGGCAGGGTCATGTCAAGCCCGCTTTCAGGCGACAGTGCGCATGGTACACATCAGTTCGGCTTCGCAGACCAGATTGCCGTCCACGCTGCACACGCCCTTGTATTTGAAAATACCGGCTTTCATGCGCAGCAGTTCCACGTCCATGATCAGCTGGTCGCCGGGGCCGACGGGGCGTTTGAAACGCGCGCCGTCAATGCCGGCAAAGTAATAAACGGTCTTGTCGTCCGGCGCCACGCCCAGCGTCGAAAAACTCAGCAAGGCGGCAGCCTGCGCCATCGCTTCAATCATCAGCACGCCCGGCATCACCGGGTGCTTGGGGAAATGGCCCATGAAAAAAGGCTCGTTGATCGTGACGTTTTTCAGCGCCTTGATGCGCTTTCCGGTTTCAATTTCGAGCACGCGGTCCACCAGCAAAATCGGGTAACGGTGTGGCAATAACTTGAGAATCTGGTGGATGTCCATCATGGTTTTTCTTCGGAGGTAGCTTGGAGAGTCTGGAGGTGCAGCAGGGATTTTTCCGCCTGCTTGAGCCGTTCACGCAGGGCGTGAAGCTGTTTGAGGGTGGCGGCGTTTTTTTCCCAGGCGGCATTGTCGTCGATGGGAAACAGGCCGCTGTACTGGCCGGGTTTGAGCAGCGAGCGGGTCACGGTGCTGGCGGCGGACACATGCACGCCGTCGGCCAGGCGCAGGTGGCCCAGCACAATCGCGCCGCCGCCGACGGTGCAATGCTTGCCAATCGTCGCGCTGCCCGCCACGCCTGCGCAACCGGCCATCGCGCTGTGCGCGCCAACACGCACGTTGTGGGCAATTTGCACCAGGTTGTCGAGCTTGACGCCGTCTTCGAGCACGGTGTCCTGCAGCGCGCCCCGGTCGATGCAGGTGTTGGCGCCGATTTCGACATCGTTGCCGATTTGCACCGCGCCGAGCTGCTCGATCTTGACCCACTGGCCACCGTGCGGCGCAAAGCCAAAGCCGTCGGCGCCAATCACCGCGCCGGGATGGACGATGCAACGCTCGCCGATGCGGCAGCCGTCGGCCAGCGTCACCCGCGCCGACAGCCGCGTCTGGGCGCCGACGACCGCATCGCGGCCAATGACGCAATGTGCGCCAATGCTGGCGCCCGCGCCAATCACGGCGCCCGCATCAATGCAAGCAAAAGCGCCGACAGACACGTCGGGCGCCAGCGTGGCGCCCGGATCAATGCAGGCGCTGGGATGAATCTGCGCCGCAACCACTGGAACGTGCGTCCGCTTCCACAACTGGGTCAGCAGCGCAAAGTAGTAATAAGGGTCAGCCGCCACAATGCACGCGCCACGACTGAGCGCCGCCTCGCGCATCGACGGCGCCACCACCACGCAGCCAGCGCCCGACTGGGCCAGCTGGCTGAGGTATTTCGGGTTGCTCAGAAATGTCAGATCCTGCGGGCCAGCCGTCTCCAGTGGAGACAGGCGTTCAATCAGCAAATCAGGATTGCCCAGCAGCTCGGCGGGCGCCTTGTCCGCCAGCGCCTGAACGATTTCGGCCAGACGCAGCGTCATGCGACGCCTGCCATTTCTACGCCCATGCGCGTGCTCGCCACCGACAATTACCGCGCAGCGTTCAGTGCTTTGATCACTTTGTCGGTGATGTCATGCTTGGGGTTGACATAGACTGATTCCTGCAGAATCAGGTCGTATTTTTCGCTTTCAGCCAAGGTTTTGACGACTTTGTTGGCGCGCTCAATGACCAGTTGCAGCTCTTCATTCTTGCGGGCGTTCAGGTCTTCCTGGAACTCGCGGCGCTTGGTTTGAAAGGTGCGGTCCTGATCGACCAGCTGGCGCTGACGAATCGTGCGCTGGCTTTCGGCCAGCGTGGGCGACTCGCGCTCAAACTTGTCAGATTGGATTTTGAGCTGGGCGGCCAAATCGGTCAGCTCTTTTTCACGCTTGGTGAATTCCTGCTCCAGCTTGTTCTGGGCCGCCTTGGCCGAATTGGCTTCGCGGAAAATGCGGTCCAGATTGACCACGCCGACCTTGAAATCCTGCGCAGTGGCAGTGACGCCAGCCAAGGCAATGACAAGACCCAGGACGATTTTGTTTGAAAAGTTTTTCATTAGAAAGAGGTACCAATTTGGAATTGCAGGCGTTCTATTTTATCGCCTGCTTGTTTACGCAAAGGCACTGCATAAGCAATGCGAAGAGGTCCGACCGGAGAAATCCAGCTGATGCCCAAGCCGGTCGAGGCGCGCAGACCATTGGGGCCGCTCAGCGTGTAGTTGTCGGCAAATACATTGCCTGCATCGACAAAGCCGTACAAGCGCAGCGTGCGGTCGTTGCCCGCGCCGGGGAACGGGGCCACCAGCTCAGCATTGACGTTGAGCTTTTTCGGCGCGCCGATGGCCAAGTCACCCGCACTGTCGCGCGGGCCGAGTGAGCCCTGCTGGAAGCCGCGCACCGAGCCCAGACCGCCAGAGTAGTAATTCTTGAACAAGGGGAAAGGCTGGCCATTGAGCCCCTTGCCCCAGCCCAGCTCGCCATTGAGCGCTAGCGTGAACTGCTTGTTCAGGGGGAAATACTGCTGAATCTGGTAGTTGACCCGGACAAACTTGATGTCGCCCGCAATGCCCCAGTCGCCATAAAGACGCTGGTAACGCCCGGAAGTGGGCACCAGCGCACTATCGCGGTTGTCGCGTGACCAGCCCACCGTCAGCGGAACCGAGGTGGTTTTGTAGCCAAACACATTGGCGTAGTCCTGGTAGCTGACCGGCAGCAGCGTGCCGGGCACGATGGTCAGGACTTCATAGCCACTGCCGAAATAAACCGTGTCGCTCTCGGTAAAGGGAACGCCAAAACGGATGCTGGCGCCTTGGGTTTTGAGCTTGTAGTCGCCACCCTGGCCATTGAGCGGCGTGGAAGTCTTGTCGTACACATCAATCGAGCGCGAAATGCCGTCAGCGGTGAAATACGGATCCACCGTGCTCAACACCAGTTGGCGATTGGATTTGCTGGTGTTGACTTCAACGCCTAGGTAGTTGCCCGAGCCAAAAACGTTTTCCTGCTTGATGCCGAAGGTCAGCGACAGGCTGTCGGCGCTGGAATAACCAGCACCCAGTTGCAGATTGCCGGTAGGTTTTTCCACCACATTCACCGTCAGGTCGACCTGATCCGGCGTGCCTGGCACTTCCTGCGTTTCCAGGCTCACTTCGTTGAAGAAGCCCAAGCGGTCCACGCGGTCACGCGACAGGCGAATCTTGTCACCGTCATACCAAGAGGATTCAAACTGGCGGAACTCGCGGCGCACCACTTCATCGCGGGTGCGGTTGTTGCCAGCCACATTGATGCGCCGCACATAAGCCCGGCGCGACGGCTCGGCCTGCAGCACAAAAGCCACGCGCTTGTTGGCCCGGTCAATCACTGGGGCCGCTTCGACCTTGGCAAAGGCAAAGCCAAAATTGCCAAAATACTCGGTAAAAGCTTTGGTGGTCTCGGCCACCGCATCGGCGTTGTAGGGCTGGCCCGGCTTGATGGTGACGAGCGACTTGAACTCTTCTTCCTTGCCCAAATAATTGCCTTCGAGCTTGACGCCGGAGACGACAAAACGCTCGCCTTCGCTGATATTGAGCGTGATCGAAATGCTCTGCTTGTCCGGCGAAATCGCCACCTGGGTGGACTCGACCTTGAACTCCAAGTAGCCGCGCGCGAGGTAATAAGAGCGCAGCGTTTCGATGTCCGCGTTCAGCTTGGCGCGCGAGTAGCGGTCCGACTTGGTGTACCAGCTGAGCCAGCCGCCGGTGTCCAGGTCAAACAGGCCGCGCAGCGTCGATTCGCTGAAAGCCTTGTTGCCGGTGATGTGGACTTCCTTGATCTTGGCCACATCGCCTTCGACCACGGTGAAGGTCAGGTTCACCCGGTTGCGCTCAATCGGCGTGACGGTGGTGACGATTTCGACGCCGTACAGGCTCTTGTTGATGTACTGGCGCTTGAGTTCCTGCTCGGCCTTGTCGGCCAGCGCCTTGTCAAACGGCTGGCCGTCACCAATGCCCGCTTCGCGCAGCGACTTTTTCAGCACATCCTTGTCGAACTCCTTGGCGCCGACAAAATCGACATCAGCCACCGTGGGGCGCTCTTCGACGATGACGACCAGCACGTCGCCATTGACTTCGAGCCGCACATCCTTGAACAGGCCCAAGCCGAACAGCGCGCGAATCGCGCTGGAGCCCTTGTCGTCGTTGTAGGTTTCCCCGGCACGAAACGGCAGCGAGGCAAAAATGGTACCGGGCTCGACGCGCTGCAAACCTTCGACCCGAATGTCCTTGACGGTGAAGGGATCGACTGCCCAAGCAGTATTGGCGAAAAACAGACCGGCCACGACGGCGCAGACCGCGCGAACTTTGAATTGATTGAATTGCTTTTGCATGAATTGGTTGAAGTTAGCCCACAAGCCGGGTGACATCATTGAAAAGGGCGATGGCCATCATGCCCAGCAGAATTGCAACGCCAGCGCGCTGCAGCTTATCCATCCAGGCGTCTGACACGCCCCGGCCGGTGATCCACTCCCAAAGATAATACATCAGGTGACCACCGTCCAAAACCGGCAGCGGCAGCAGGTTCAGCACGCCCAGACTGACGCTGACCAGCGCCAAAAATATCAAATAAGCGCTCCAGCCCATCGTGACGGACTTACCTGCATAGTCAGCAATCGTCAGCGGCCCGCTCAGGTTTTTCAGCGACGACTGGCCAATCACCATCTTGCCCATCATGCGCAGCGTCAGCAGCGAGACATCCCAGGTACGCACGGCGCCCTGCCACAGGCCGTCCAGCGGGCCGTAACGCACGGTGACAAATTCAGGTGGCGCGCCGACATAGGCGCCGATTTTGGCGACGGTCACGCCGCCCTCGTTTTTGATCGCGGGCGCGACCTGCAGCGCCAGCGTCTGGCCAGTGCGCAGCAGTTGCCAGGTTTGCGGCGCGGTGGCGGCTGCGCCAGGCGCAGCGCCCTGCGCCGAGGCGCGTATCGTTTCGCGCAGTTGCTGGCCATCGACAATCGCTTGACTGCCGATGCGCTGAACCAAGTCGCCCGCACGCAAACCGGCTTTTTCAGCCGGACTGCCCGCCGTGATCTCGCCGATGACCGGCTCGGTCCACGGGCCGGTCAGGCCGATTTTGCGAAACAGCTGGGCGTCGGCGCTGGCGGCGTCGAACTGGCTCAGTTCGAGCAGCACCGTGCGGGGTGGCGCGCCAGCATCGCCGCTGCGAAGCTGCAGCTGCAAATCATGGCCTTCGAGCGCGCCGCGCGTCAGGCGCCAGCGCAGGTCTTCGTAAGAGCGCACCGCCTGCAGTTCGTCGCCCGCAAAAGCGGCTTGCTCCACCGTGTCGTGGCCGCGCAGACCGGCTTTTTCCGCCAGCGAACCGGCGACAGGGCTGGCCAGCACTGCCTTGGGCTCCTGCAAGCCCGTCCAGTTGACGACGCTGTACAGCAGCACCGCCAGCAGCAAATTGGCCAGCGGCCCGGCAGCCACCACGGCGGCGCGGGATTTCAAAGGCTGGGTGTTGAAAGCCAGATGGCGCTCAGCCGGATCGACCGGCGCCTCGCGCTCATCGAGCATCTTGACGAAGCCGCCCAGCGGCAGCAGGCCAATCGAAAATTCGGTGCTTTTACCCTTGAGCCGCCAGCTGTAGATCGGCTTGCCAAAACCGATGGAAAACTTCAGCACCTTGATGCCGCAGGCCACCGCCACCCGGTAATGTCCATACTCATGCACGGCGACCAAAATGCCCAGCGTGACGAAAAAAGACACCAAGGTGGTGATCAGCATGTCAGGACTCCAGACGTTGGGCGATTTGTACGGCGACCCGGCGCGACTGTGCATCGAGCGCCAACAGGTCTTCAATGGTACGGATTTCCGACAGCGAAACGGCCTCCAGCGTGGCCTGATTCACCTGATGGATATGGTCAAAGCGGATGCGCTTGTCCAGAAAAGCGGCGACGGCCACCTCGTTGGCGGCGTTCAGCACCGCCGTGCTGCCCACCGGCGCCTTGAGCACCGCCCACGCCAGCGGCAGGCCGGGGAAACGCTCGTCGTTAGGCACTTCAAACGTCATGTTGGCCAGCGCGCGAAAATCCAGCGCCTTGGCGCCCGAGCTGATGCGCTGCGGCCAGGCCAGGCCGTAGGCAATCGGCACGCGCATGTCGGGCGTACCCAGCTGGGCCACCACCGAGGTGTCGCGGTACTGCACCATCGAGTGGATGATGCTTTGCGGGTGAATCACCACCTCGATCTGCTCGGGCGTCATGCCGAACAGGTACTTGGCTTCGATGATTTCGAGCGCCTTGTTCATCATCGTGGCCGAATCGACCGAAATTTTGCGCCCCATCACCCAGTTCGGGTGCGCGCAGGCTTGCTCGGGCGTGACATCGCGCAGCGTGGCAGGTTCGCGGGTGCGAAACGGCCCGCCGGACGCGGTCAGAATGATTTTTTCGACCCGCTGCGCCCAGGTGGTGGCATCTTCGGGCAGGGACTGAAAAATGGCGGAATGCTCGCTGTCAATCGGCAGCAGCTTGGCGCCGCCGCTGCGCACCGCCTGCATGAACACGTCGCCACCGACGACCAGCGCCTCTTTATTCGCCAGCAGCAGGCGCTTGCCCGTCAGCGCGGCGGCCATGCAGGGGCGCAATCCGGCCGCGCCGACAATCGCGGCCATCACCGCATCGACGCGCTCGTGCGAAGCGATCATGTCCAGATCGCCCTGGCCCCACAACACCTGGACTTCCAGCCCGTTGGCCTTGACTTTGTCCGCCAGCTCCCTAGCGTGGGGCTCGCTGACCATCACCGCGTACTGCGGCTTGAATTGGGCGCATTGCGCCAGCATCAAATCGACCTGTTTGGCGGCGCTGAGCGCAAACACCTCAAAACGCTCGGGATGGCGGGCAATAACGTCCAGCGTATTGACGCCGATGGAGCCGGTCGAACCCAAAACCGTGATGCGCTGCTTTTGAAATGTCATGGAATGAGAATTTTGGCCAAGAAAAGAAACTAAAGACTGGCCAGCATCAGCGCCAGCGGCAAAGTGGGCAGCAAAGCGTCAATGCGGTCGAGCACGCCGCCGTGGCCGGGCAGCAAGGCGCTGGAATCCTTGGCACCGGCGCTGCGCTTGATGAGCGACTCGACCAGATCGCCAACCACGCTCATCGCAGCCATGAAAATCGCTGCCAGCACCATCAACATCAAGCCGTGACGCTCAGCCAGCAGGCTGTAAAGCGTCTGGCCGCCGAGAGCATTCCAACCCAGCGCCAGCAGCACCACGCCGGTCATACCGCCCCACACGCCTTCCCAGCTTTTGCCGGGACTGATCGACGGCGCCAACTTGCCTTTGCTGAAACGCCCGCCGAACTTGCGCCCGGAAAAATAGGCGCCAATATCAGCCACCCACACCAGCACCAGCACCGACAGCAAAAATTCAATGCCCAAAATACGCGCCTGCGCAATGGCCAGCCAGGCCAGCCAGAGAATAATCAGCCCGCCCAGCAGGCGCAGCAACTGGGGAATACGCGGCCAGCCCACCACGCCAACGCGCAGCAGCGCGCCACCGGCCAGCACCCAGAACGCACCGGCCAGCGCCCACAGCCAAGGCAGGCGCTGCGCCAGCAAGCCGCCCCACCAGGACAGCCCACAGGCCAGCAGGCACAGGCCGGACAGCGTCAAAGCGCCCGTCTGGCCCAACTGGTTCAGGCGGCCCCACTCCCAAGCGGCGGCGCCAATCAGCACCAGCGCCAGCAGATTGAAAGGAACCGGGGTCTCGTAAAAGAGCGCGGGCAGCAAAATAGCCAGCAAAACAATTGCCGTGATAACGCGCTGCTTGAGCATCAGACGGCCTTTTTAGGATCGTGAGGAGAGGAATTTCCGCCAAGCTGGGCCGATGTCTGTCCGAAACGGCGCTCGCGGGTATTAAAAACAGCTATCGCTTCATCCAGCGCGGCCTCGTCGAAGTCGGGCCAGAGCTTGTCGGAAAAATACAGTTCCGAGTAGGCCGCCTGCCAGAGCAGAAAATTGCTGATGCGCAATTCGCCGCCGGTGCGGATCAGTAAATCAGGGTCTGGCACATGGGCCAGCGCCATCGTCCGGTCCAGCGACAGCTCGGTAATCGCCTCGCCCCGGCTGACCAGCTTTTGCGCAGCCTGGGCAATGTCCCAGCGCCCGCCATAGTTGAAGCACACGTTGAAAATCAGCTTTTGATTTGCTGCCGTGCTGCTTTCAGCCTGCGCCAGCCCGGCCTGAACTCTGGCAGAAAACCGCTGGCGGTCGCCGATGAAATGAATCTGCACGCCTTGGGCACTCATACGCGGCACCTCCCGGGACAGCGCCAGCACCAGCAACTCCAGCAGGCCGGACACCTCTTCCGGGGGCCGATTCCAGTTTTCGGACGAAAAAGCAAACACCGTCAGCACGCCAATGCCTCGATCCACGCAGGCGCGCACGCAGCGGGTCAGCGAATCGACGCCCTGCTTGTGCCCTGCAATGCGCGGCAGGAAGCGCTTGGTCGCCCAGCGGCCATTGCCATCCATGACGATGGCCACATGGTGCGGAACGAGGGGTGAATGAGCGGCCATGCTGGGGCTTCAGGCCAGAGACGCTGCGCTCAAACCGCCATGATGTCTTGTTCCTTGCCCGCGACCAGCTTGTCCACGTCGGCAATGAAACGGTCGGTGAACTTCTGGATCTCATCCTGCGAGCGGCGCTCGTCGTCTTCCGAGGCCAGCTTGTCCTTGACCAGCTTTTTGACGCTGTCATTGGCATCGCGGCGCAGGTTGCGAATGGCGACCTTGGCGTGCTCGCCTTCGCCGCGCACCACCTTGGTCAGTTCCTTGCGGCGCTCTTCGGTCATGGCCGGCATCGGCACGCGGATCAGATCGCCCTGCGAAGCGGGGTTCAGGCCCAGATCGGAGTCGCGAATGGCTTTTTCAATCTTCGCGCCCATGCCTTTTTCCCACGGCGTGACGCTGATGGTGCGCGCATCGAGCAGCGCCACATTGGCCACCTGACTGATCGGCACCATAGAGCCGTAGTAGTCCACATGCACCGTGTCGAGCAGGCCGGGGTTGGCGCGGCCAGTGCGAATTTTGGTCAGGCTCTGCTTGAACGATTCCAGAGACTGCTGCATTTTTTGCGTGGCCTGCTGTTTGATCTCAACGATGCTCATGGTCGAATCTCCTGATGAATTAGGTTCAAAAAATGCAAAAAATGCGGCCCTCTATCAAGGGCCGCACGGGATGGCTGCGTCGGGGTTTCAGACGTGAACTAGGGTTCCTTCGTCCGCACCCTGCACCACCCGCTTGAGGGCACCAAGCTTGAAGATGCTGAACACCTTGACCGGCAGCTTCTGATCGCGGCACAGGGCAAACGCCGTGGCATCCATCACTTCGAGATTTTGATGCATCGCATCATCAAACGTGATGCTGGTGTAGCGGGTCGCCGTCAGATCCTTCTTCGGATCGGCGGTATAGACGCCATCGACCTTGGTCGCTTTGAGCACGATTTGCGCGCCGATTTCGGCACCGCGCAGGGCCGCAGCCGTGTCGGTGGTGAAAAACGGATTGCCGGTACCGGCCGCGAAAATCACGACCTTGCCTTCTTCCAGATACTGCAGCGCCTTGGGCCGCACATAGGGCTCGACCACGCGATCAATCGCAATGGCGGACATCACGCGGGCAATCAGGCCCGCCTTGTCCATCGTGTCGCCCAGCGCCAGCGCATTCATCACCGTGGCCAGCATGCCCATGTAATCGGCCGTCGCCCGATCCATGCCGACCGAGCCACCCGCGACACCGCGAAAAATGTTGCCGCCGCCAATCACCACCGCCACCTGAACACCCATGCGGGTGACTTCAGCGATTTCTTCCACCATGCGAACGATGGTCGCCTGGTTGATGCCAAAGGCATCATCACCCATCAAGGCCTCACCTGACAGTTTTAACAATATCCGTTTGTAGACTGGCATGTGCGCACTTTCTTGAGAGGGTGAAGGGGTGGTGAGAGGTAGATGGCCTTCCGGCAAGGCTGAAAAGTTCGGGCTGATTAAGCAGCCTGGGCTGCGGCGACCTGCGCGGCAACTTCAGCGGCGAAATCGTCAACCTTCTTTTCAATGCCTTCGCCGACGACGTACAGCGTGAAAGACTTGATCGTGGTGGCTTTTTCTTTCAGCATCTGCTCGACCGTCTGCTTGTCGTTCTTGACGAAAGTCTGGTTGTTCAGGCTGACTTCCTTCAGGTACTTCTGCACGCCGCCTTCGATGCGCTTGGCAACGATTTCGTCGGACTGAACCGACTTGCCAGCGGCCACGGCGACAGCCGCGTCTTCAGCAGCCTTGGCAGCAGCGACCGAGCGCTCCTTGGCGACCAGTTCGGCAGGCACGTCGGCGCTGGACAGCGCGACCGGCTTCATGGCGGCCACATGCATGGCAACATCCTTGGCAGCGGCTTCATCACCGGCGAATTCGACCACCACGCCAATGCGGGTGCCGTGCAGGTAAGCGGCGGTGCTGCCCTCAAAACGCTTGAAGCGGCGCACACTCATATTTTCGCCGATCTTGCCGATCAGGCCCTTGCGCACTTCTTCCACCGTCGGGCCAAAGCCGTCGAGCGTCAGCGGCATGGCACCAATGGCCTCAACATCGGCGGGGTTGTTCTTGACGATGCCTTCAGCGACGGCGTTGGTGAACGCCAGGAAGCTGTCGTTCTTGGTCACGAAGTCAGTTTCGCAGTTGATTTCGACCAGCGCGGCGACATCGCCTTCGCGGGCCAGCGCGACCACGCCTTCAGCGGTGATACGGGAAGCGGCCTTGCCAGCCTTGCTGCCGAGTTTGACGCGCAGCAGTTCTTCAGCTTTGTCGAAGTCGCCTTCGGCTTCGGTCAGCGCTTTCTTGCACTCCATCATCGGGGCGTCAGTTTTAGCGCGCAGTTCAGCGACCATCTTTGCGGTAATTGCAATTGCCATTTTTAATTCTCCGTTTTGTCGTGTTGACTTCAAGGGCACCCCACACGGCGCACCCTGTTTATATCGTTAGATTGTGAAAAAGGGGCTACGCGAGCCCCTTTTTCGCGTCTGGCGTAACGCCGGACTGTTTAGGCAGCCGAGCTGTCCACTTCCACAAACTCGTCCGATTCAGCCGAAACAGCCTTGACCACTTCGTCCATAGCGCTGGCGCGGCCTGCGATAACGGCGTCAGCCAGACCGCGAGCGTACAACTCAACTGCCTTGGACGAGTCATCGTTACCAGGAATTACGTAATCGATGCCGATAGGCGAGTGGTTGGTATCGACCACACCGATCAGCGGGATGCCCAGTTTTTTGGCTTCCAGAATCGCGATTTTGTGGAAACCCACGTCGATCACGAAAATAGCGTCTGGCAGTGCAGCCATGTCCTGGATGCCGCCGATGTCTTTTTCCAGCTTTTCGATTTCGCGCTTGAAGGTCAGTTGCTCTTTCTTGCTGATCGAATCGAGGCCAGCTTCTTGCTGGGCTTTCATTTCTTTCAGGCGCTTGATCGAGGTCTTGACCGTCTTGAAGTTGGTCAGCATGCCGCCGAGCCAACGCTGGTCAACATAAGGGATGCCGGCGCGCTGGGCTTCAGCGGCAACGGTTTCGCGTGCGGTGCGCTTGGTGCCCACCATCAGAATGGTGCCGCCGTTGGCGGTCAGCTGCTTGGCGAACTTCATCGCGTCCTGGAACATCGGCAGCGATTTTTCCAGGTTGATGATGTGAATACGGTTGCGGTGGCCGAAGATGAACGGAGCCATCTTGGGATCCCAGAAGCGGGTTTGGTGACCGAAGTGGACGCCGGCTTCCAGCATTTCACGCATGTTCGTGGACATAATTTAACTCCAAAGGTTGGGTCTAAAATCAGCGCTTATCGCCCGGAAGGATTACCGGACAACACCTTGAATGGCCGATTTGCGATTGAGCCCTGCAAACAACGAATCCGTCATCTGCAAAGCCTGCTAAGTATAACATTCCCCTCCACGGCAAGCCGATAGCTGCTTTCGCCCGCCCGTCAAGAATAGGCGGCGCCTCTCACCCATCATCAAAATGAGTTACAAGTTTTTCGTTTTTTCTTTGCCCGTCCCCCTTCCAGGCCGTCGGGCATGAAAGTCGCAGTCATTGGCGCCGGCATTGTCGGCATGACCACCGCTTATGAACTGGCCGTGGACGGCCATGAAGTAACGGTCTTTGAACGCCGCAGCGCCGCAGCCGAAGAAGCCAGCTTTGCCAACGCGGGCATCCTTGGGAGCGGCCATATCGCGCCCTGGGCCGCGCCCGGTATGCCGGGCAAGGTGCTGGGCCACCTGTTTAGCAGCCATACGCCGCTGCGGCTGAACATGCCCTTGTCGGGCAGCGAACTGGCCTGGATCTGGCAATGGAGGCGCGCCTGCAAGCTGCAAACCTACCTGAGCAACCGCGCGCGGCTGCAGCGCCTGGCCTCTTACAGCCGCCAGCGGCTGCACCTGCTGACGGCCCGGCACCAGCTCGACTACGAGCGCAGTCCGGGCTGCCTGGTGCTGCTGCGCACGGAAAAAGACAGCCAGTCGATTGCGCCTGGCCTGCAGGTGCTGCGCGACGCTGGCGTGGCCTTCAAGCAGATCAACGCCGATGAAGTGCGGCGAATTGAGCCTGCGCTCAGCCCCCACATCGATTTTCTCGGCGCGCTGCACCTGCCCGACGACGAAGTGGCCAATTGCCGCCAGTTCGCGCTGCTGCTGAAAAATGAAGCCCAGCGCCTGGGCGCCCATTTCAAGTTCAACACGACGGTGGCGCAGCTCGACCGGATTCAGCCCTCGACGCTGCTGGTTGCCGGAGAAAACCAGCTGCGCTGCTTTGACCAGGTGGTACTGTGCGCCGGTCTAGCCTCGACCGAGCTGCTGCGCCCGCTGGGCCTGCAATTTCCGCTGGCGGCTGTGTATGGCTATTCGGTCAGCGCGCCAGTGCGCGAATCGATCAACGCGCCGCGCAGCGCGCTAATTGACGAGCGTTACCAGGTGGCGATTTCCCGACTCGGCAACCGCGTCCGGGTCGCTGGCGGCGCGCAAATCGGCGGCGCGCCCGGGCACCAGTGCGAAGCCAC
>Ga0302213_1000300_pt1 | contig 30248 bp, 22 predicted proteins | sample II_Fen_N1_2_FD_194583 | JGI IMG/M metagenome (GOLD analysis project Ga0302213, IMG submission 194583) | Peat permafrost microbial communities from Stordalen Mire near Abisko, Sweden - II_Fen_N1_1 | ecosystem: Environmental > Terrestrial > Soil > Wetlands > Permafrost | place: Sweden: Abisko...
TGAGATAAATCAAACTTCACTTGTTTATTACGACCCGTTTAATAAATTCGTAAAAAAATATGTTCTCCCGTCGGGAAATGTAAATAAAACTCTAAAGTATCAGGATGGCAAGGATCAAGGCATGTTTTTTCTGACAACTTCAGGAGATGTGGCATGGTTTGACCGGGCAACGGCATCAATGGAACTACTGAACAACCAACCTGAGCTGGCTTTAAACGGAAATAAAAAAATATTTTTCGATCTGTTGCTTGATAAAGATAATATTCTTTGGTTATCTTCAACAACAAATGGCCTTTTTAAAGTCATTTTCCCAAAACAACAATTTAACCTGTTTCATTTACCTTCTACGAATCCTGCAAGTTCCGATATTGCCATTAAGACAATGAATCAGACCAGAAATGGAGATATCTGGGTTGCAAACCGTCAGGGTGAAGTATATCAACTTGACCGGAACAGAAAAGTGAAACATGTATTTTCAAAGAATACTGATTTTATTGGAAATGTATATCATATCATGGAGGACCGGAAAGGCAATATCTGGTTTTCAACAAAAGGGAATGGGCTAGTCAAGGCTGAACTGAACAGTAAAAGTCCGACCGGTTACAGTTTGACACGGTATGTTTATGACGAAAAAAATCCACAATCCATTAGCGGGAATGATATTTACTACACTTTTGAAGACAGCAGCAACCGGATATGGATCGGATTGTTCGGAGGGGGGCTAAACCTTCTGAACAACGAAAAGGGTAAAATATCTTTTAAAAATAAATTTAATAGCTTTCAACATTATCCAAAGTACGGATTGTACATGGAAATCCGGAATATAACCGAGGACAAAAACGGTCGTATCTGGGTTGGATCAAGCGATGGCCTGATGTCTTTTGACAGCCATTTTAAAAATCCGAATCAAATTAATTTTGAGATTTACCGATCGGATACTTCAGCATCGAATATCGCGGATAATGATATTTATGTCTTATTTAAAGATGCATCCTCTCAAATATGGATCAGCGTTTTCGGCGGAGGGCTAAATAAACTTGAGAGTTACGATAAAATTACAAAGCAACCTGTATTTAAATCCTACAGCCTGAGGGAGGGAATAAGTACAAATGTAATCGTCTCGATTATTGAAGACAATGACAATGCACTTTGGCTTGTATCGGAAAATGGGCTTGCACGATTTGACAAGGCAAAGGAAACATGTCGGAATTTCGACCGGTATGATGGTTTCCAGAGTGTCCAAATGGAACAGGAGAGTGCCCTTAAATGTCAATCCGGAGATTTATGGTTTGGGAGCAGGATGGGAATCTTATCATTTAATCCTCAAAAAATAGAAACATATAATTCAGATTATAAAACTTTTATTGTCGACTTTCAATTATCAAACCGTGAATTAAAAAGCTTTAAAGGAAACCCGATATTTAAAGAATCGATCCGATATGCCAATTCCATTACACTCGACCATACCCAGTCAACCTTTGTTATTGAATTTGCAGCTTTAAATTTTTACAATCAAAACCGGGTATCCTATAAATATATTCTGGAAGGATTTGAAGAAGAATGGCACTTTAACGGTAAAAACCGCATTGCATCATATCCAAATATTCCACCGGGAAAATATCATTTCAGAGTTCAGGCAATTGACGAAGCAAATGCATCATTACGATCGGAAAAGATATTGGAAATCATCATTTTACCGCCATGGTGGCAAACATGGTGGGCGTATACCATCTATTTCATTCTCACCATTATTCTGGTATACTACCTGATTCGGGGAGTGATGTTTTACATTAAGATGCGGAATGACATTTATGTGGAACAACGGGTTTCTGAGCTTAAAATCAAGTTCTTCACAAATATATCCCATGAATTGCGAACCCCGTTGACACTTATCATGGGGCCTATTCAGGAACTAAAGCAAAAACAGCAACTCACCGAAAAAGGACTTCAATACGTATCAATGATTGAAAAGAACGCCAGTCAAATGCTCCAACTGGTCAATCAGATTCTTGATTTTCGCAAGATTCAGAACGGCAAAATGATATTACATGTTTCACAGTTGAACCTGAATGAACTGGTTGATTCGTTTCATAATGAATTCAGTGTGATGTCTGAAGAAAAAGAAATCAGTTTTACGTTTCATTTTTTTGACGACAGTATATTCATTTGGGGAGACAAGGAAAAACTCGAAATTGTTATTCGGAATATTCTTTCAAATGCTTTTAAATTCACACAAAAAGGTGGAAGTATATTGGTAACATCCGGATTATCAGATGACGGATTATGTTGCTTCGTGCAAGTTCAGGATACGGGCATTGGCATTCCGCAAAATAAAATTGCTGAGATTTTTGAACGTTTCTTCCAGGGTGAAAATTCAAAGAACACCTATTATCCGGGAACTGGAATTGGTTTAGCACTTTCTAAAGAAATTGTCAACTTACACCACGGTAGCATAACTGCTGAAAGTAAACCGGAAATAGGGACAAAATTTACTGTTGAATTAAAATTGGGAAAGGATCATTATAATCCTTCAGAAGTAAACTTTTACGAAAATGATACAGTCAATGAATTATCACAAGGGGAAAATGAGGCTGAATCAGACGATAACTTATTGAAAGAAACGACAGAAAACAAAAATGCCTTACCGACATTATTAGTCGTGGAGGATAATAAAGATTTATGCAATTTGCTCAAGCTGCAGTTGGAAGACAGATATAAGGTTTACATTGCCGGAAATGGAGTGGAAGGTTTGAAAAAAGTGAATCTATATCATCCCGACATTGTTGTAACCGATCAAATGATGCCTGAAATGACAGGAACAGAGATGTTGCAACGTATTCGCAATGATTTCCAGATCAGCCATATCCCGGTAATAATCCTGACGGCTAAGAATGACGATGAGGATAAGATAAAAGCCATTAGCATGGGAGCCAATGCATATATTACAAAACCGTTCAACAAGGAATACCTGATAGCCCGTATCGAACAATTATTGAGTGACAGAAAAGTTTTCAGGGATAAAATATGGAACCAGGGGAAAACAGAAATACCCGAAAACAACGACACGTACGAAAACTACCTGATGAAAAAAGATATTCAATTCCTCGATAAGATTCATGAGGTTATTGAGGAGAATATTGATAACAGTGACTTTAACATTGATACTATTGCCGACAACATTGGATTGAGCCGGTCGGCATTCTTTAAGAAACTAAAGAGTCTTACAGGGTTGGCTCCGGTTGATACGATTAAAGAAATTCGTCTTACCAAGTCAATAGAATTGCTTAAGAATACCGATATGACTATTTCTGAGGTGGCTTTTGCGGTCGGATTTAAAGAATCAGGCTATTATGGCAAATGTTTCAGGAAGAAATATGACCAGACTCCAACAGAATATATAAGTAAATTCAGAAAAAAGTGATTTGTCTGATTACAAAAGACTTTGTTGTTCGTTTTAAGAATATAAATATATTCGAATGAAAAGAAATCAATTCAACAAAGCTTTATCGTTATTGGTGTTAACTGTTTCTGTAGTGCCAGTAATGGCTCAATACCCAATAATCCCGGACTCCGTTAAGGAAAGAGCCGCCCGTCAGACAAAAGAGTGCGAGATGAAATCGGATGTAGCGTGGGAAAAAGCGCTTCCGATAGTAATGAAGGAAGAAAAGTCAGGTCGCCCCTATAAGCCATGGGCATCAAAACCCGAAGATTTATTGAAAGCCGGGATTCCTGCTTTTCCGGGTGCTGAAGGAGGTGGTGAATATACTGCCGGTGGTCGTGGAGGAAAAGTAATAGAAGTAACCTCACTGGCTGATTTCGGGCCTGGATCATTCAGGGAAGCATGCGAAACGGGAGGTGCCAGAATTATAGTTTTTAATGTCTCGGGTATCATCCGAATATCCACACCAATTCACGTCAGAGCACCTTATGTAACAATTGCCGGACAGACTGCTCCTGGTGATGGCATATGCGTTACCGGAGCTTCTTTTTTGATTGATACCCATGATGTAATCATGCGTCATCTTCGCTTTCGCAGGGGGGCTCAGGATGTCGCATTCAGGGATGATGCCATTGGAGGAAATCCCATGGGCAACATCATGATCGACCACTGTTCTGCCAGCTGGGGTTTGGATGAAAACATGTCCATCTATCGCCATGTATATGATCGCGGAGCAACCGGGAAAGGGCTAAAACTTCCGACTGTCAATGTCACCATTCAAAATTCGATATTTTCCGAAGCAATGGACACCTATAATCATGCCTTTGGATCAACCTGTGGGGGACACAACTGTATGTTTACCCGCAACCTGTATGCATCAAATATCAGCCGTAATTGTTCCGTTGGAATGGATGAAGGATTCAATTTTGTCAACAATGTCATTTATAACTGGTGGAACCGTTCGGTAGATGGAGGTGATTATAACAGCCAGTTTAATATTATAAATAATTATTTCAAGCCGGGACCTATTACTCCATTGGATAAACCAATATCCTACCGGATTCTTAAACCGGAAGCCGGAAGGGACAAAAGCAGACCTGTTACATTTGGAAAAGCTTATGTTTCGGGAAATATTGTTGAAGGAAATGAAAAAGTAACTAAGAATAACTGGGACGGTGGGGTTCAATTATCAGAAGAACACGAGGGAGGAGATTACTTACCGAAAATCAGAGTCGACAAACCTTTTGTAATGCCGAATGTAACTGTAATAAGTGCAGAACAAGCCTACAAATCGGTGTTAGAAAACGTTGGAGCCAATTTTCCAAAACGTGACGCGGTCGATACACGGGTCATTAAAACGGTTATTGCAGGAAAAGCAATTTATGTAGAAAATGCACCTGAATTTATCCCTAAATATGTAAAACGACGTTTACCTGCCGATTCTTACAAAAAAGGGATTATCACTGATATCCGTCAGGTAGGTGGACTTCCTGAATACAATGGAAAGCCTTATCTGGATTCGGATCATGACGGTATGCCTGATGCCTGGGAAAAAGCCAATGGCCTGAATCCGAATGATCCTACCGATGCAGTAAAAGATTGTAACGGCGATGGGTATACCAATATCGAAAAGTATATCAATGGGATTAATACAAAAACAAAAGTAAACTGGAAAGATGAAAAGAACAACCGTGATACATTGGCAAAAAGGAAGAGCTTGCTCTAATTGCTGATTATCAGGTATGGTTTATCATTCAGTTTAACCCATTCAATAAAACGTTTATCAAATGAGTATTATAAAAAACACTGGGATTTTTCTATGCATGGTATGTCTTGGATGTATGGAGTCAGTTGCTGCACAATCTTTTGCATTACAGATAAAAAAAGATGTCATAACTTATTCGCAGGATCCGAAAGGGAACCGGATTCTCGACTTTTCATACTGTGGATACAAAAGTTCGGAACAGGATATCCCCGATTTTAAAAATATAATCTTCGTTCCACATATCGAAGGCGATGCGACGGGAATTATACAGCGTGCTATCGACTATGTTTCAGCCTTAAAACCAGACAAACAAGGATACCGTGGAGCTGTGTTACTTGACAAAGGAGTGTTCAACCTGAACAAAAGTCTTTGGATACAGGCATCCGGCGTGGTATTGCGAGGCAGTAATAAGCATGAGACAATTTTAATGAAACATGGGGTCGATCGAAGCGCTTTATTGCACATAGAAGGCTTAAACAATCAGTTGATAAAAGATTCACTTAAACTGGTTTCAACCTATGTTCCGGTAAATCAATTAAAACTTGAACTTACTTCTGCCGGCAAAATAAAAGTCGGTGACAGATTAAAAATTGTTCGCCTGTCATCAAAGGAATGGATTGCCTCACTCGGTTGTGACATTTTTGGAGGTGGTATCAGTGCTTTAGGCTGGAAACCCGGTGATATGGATGTTACCTGGGACAGGACAATTGCCGCTATTGAAGGAAATACAATAACCATAAATGCCCCACTGACAGCATCCATCGATCCTCAACTTGGCGGAGCCAGGGTGTATAGTTACAAATGGGACGGACGTATTTCGGATTCAGGGGTTGAAAATCTATCCATGATATCCGATTATAACAAACAATATCCAAAAGATGAAGATCATTGCTGGACAGGAGTCTCAATAGAAAATGCTGAAAATTGCTGGGTTCGTCAGATTAATTTTACGCACTTTGCAGGAAATGCCGTTTTCCTGCAACCAACATCTTCGCAAATTACCGTGGAAGATTGCATTTCGAAAGAACCAGTTTCAGAAATAGCAGGTTTCCGCAGGATTACATTTTATACTATGGGACAGCAGAATCTGTTCCAACGATGTTATTCGGAAGATGGAATAAATGATTTTGCTGCCGGATATTGTGCTCCCGGACCGAATGCATTTGTACAATGTGCAGCCAAAAGGGCTTTAGGTTTCAGTGGTGCAATCGATGCATGGGCTTGTGGATTATTATTTGATGTCGTTGATATCGATGGGAACAACCTTACATTTAAAAATCTGGGACAAGGAAAGAATGGTGCCGGATGGGGAACAGCAAACAGTTTATTCTGGCAATGTACCGCTTCAGAAATTGAATGTTATTCTCCGGCAAAGGATGCGCTGAACAGGGCATATGGATGTTGGGCACAATTTTCAGGTGATGGAGAATGGGCAGAATCGAATAATCACGTTCAACCCCGAAGCTTGTATTATAATCAACTTGCTAAACGATTAAATCAGAATGTATCTTCACGCGGCCGTATTTTACCAAAAAATACCGACGCTTCCAGTAGCCCTTCCGTAGAAGTGGCAGCTGAAATGGTAAAAGAATCTTATATCCCATTGCTGACACTCGAGAATTGGATTGAACAAGCCACCTTTACCCCTTCAATTGCTCATTCTTCCCTAATGACGACCAATGAATTGAAAAGCAAACCCATGAAAGTGAATGCATACGTACCAACTATTGCTATTGAAAATGGACGTCTGGTGTGTGATGGTGCATTAATCACCGGTAGCAAGCTTGATGTACAATGGTGGAACGGTAAACTGAAACCAAATTATATAGATTCATACTTAACCAGGCCTCATGTGACAAGGTTTGTTCCCGGACGTGAAGGTTTCGGACTTACTGACAGGATTGATTCGGTAGTTTCCTCCATGGATGCAAATGGTATTGCAATTCTGGATCATAATTACGGGCTATGGACCGATCGACGACGTGATGATCATGAGAGAATACGTCGCCGTGATGGGGATGTATGGGCACCGTTTTATGAACAGCCTTTTGGCCGGAGTGGTGAAGGGACAGCCTGGGATGGTTTATCGAAATATGACCTAAATAGACCGAATGCCTGGTATTGGTACCGATTGAAAGAGTTTGCCGACAAAGGACAACAGAAAGGGTTGCTCCTGTTTCACGAAAACTTTTTCCAGCATAATATCATTGAAGCAGGTGCGCACTGGGTGGATTGTCCATGGCGTTCGGCCAATAACATCAATGACCTCGGATTTCCGGAGCCTGTAAACTTTGCGGGGGATAAGCGTATTTTCAGGGCAGATATGTTTTACGACATTTCAAATCCTGTACGCAAACAATATTACCGGACTTACATCCGTCAATGCCTGAATAATTTTGCAGATAATAAAAATGTAGTGCAACTTATCAGTGCTGAATTTACAGGGCCACTAAAGTTCGTTAAGTATTGGCTGGATGTAATTGGTGAATGGGAAACTGAAACAGGGAAAAAAGCAACCATTGCTTTAAGTACTACCAAAGATGTGCAGGATTCTATTCTGAATGATCCTAAGAGGGCAGCTATTGTTGATATCATCGACATCAGGTACTGGCATTATAAAAACGATGGGACTGTCTATGCGCCGCTTGGCGGACTTAATTTAGCTCCACGTCAGCATGCCCGATTAATGAAAGTTGGTAAGGTCACTTTCAATGAAGCTTACAAAGCCGTTCTTGAGTATCGGACTAAATTCCCGGGTAAAGCTGTAACGTATAATACTGAAAATTACCCCGACATGGCGTGGGCAGTATTGATGGCAGGTGGATCGTGTCCTTCGTTGCAGGTTAAAGAGGTTGAGTTCTTAAAAGCAGCCGCGCAAATGGAAGTAGAGGATGTAAAAATCGGTAATTACAAGCTGTTGGTAAAATCTGGTACGGGAATTATCATTTTCGCCCAATCAAAATCAGATATTCCCATTCAACTGGAAGCAGGAAAATATCAACTTAAGTATATTGATGGCAAGACAGGAATGACAACACTTTTGAATAAATCGATTCCTGGCAATCAGGTGTACAACCTAACAGCAGATAAAGCAGGGAACGGAGCATACTGGATTCAAAAACTATAAAAGAATCCTTTTTAGTTTGCACTATTTTTTAAAAAGCCGGAACAACCGAAAGGTAGTTCCGGCTTTTTATATTTAGGCTGTTTGTGGTATTAACACAAAAATATGTTCTAAAGCAGGTTACCTGAATTTACCATATCCAAATCAGAATTTCCAACCACTTCAGATGACAACCCTGTATTTTTGTTGCATAGAAATTAGTAACCAATTTATTCAATACCGTGATGGAAAATTCATACTCGCTTAAATCACCTTATTTAAATACTGATGTTCAGACATCCGAATTACTGGTCAATTTTATAAACGGCGATACAGCTGCATTCTCAAAGCTGTATAACATGCATGTCAATCTGCTCTATAATTACGGATGTAAATTAACCACCGATGTAGAGTTGCTAAAAGACTGTATTCAGGATGTTTTTATTAAAATCTACAACAAAAGGACCGACCTGGATACAGTTGCCAATTTCAAATCTTATATCATTATATCACTTAAAAATAAATTGTGTGATGAAAGCCGAAAGCGCGTAAACCTTTCGGATGTGGCAGTTGAAGAACTGGACATTATTTCGGGCGACAATATAGAAAAAGATTATATCGACAATGAAAAAGAAATGCTGAACAATGTCTTCGTCACTAAAATACTGGACCAGTTATCTCCCCGTCAGCGTAAAGCAATCGTTTTATACTATATTGAAGAAAAGAAATACGAAGAGATATGCATGTTAATGGAAATGAATTACCAGTCTGTCCGTAACCTTATTCACCGGGGCATTTCAAAAATGCGTTCTTGCGCAGTTTAATTAATTAAATAATTGATTTATTTGAGTACAACTCAATATAAAGTTGCGTCTTTAGTATAAATTAAACGCAACTTCGTGAATTCAACTACTAATAAACGTTTGCTAAGCCTACTGATTAATGATGATTTCATTAATTACGTTCTCAATCCCAATCTTATACTCAATGAGATGTGGGAGGATTACATGAGTACTCACCCCGAAGACATACCTGTATTGAACGAAGCGAAGTATATATTACTAGGTGGAAATGTAATTAATGAACTTTCTCCTGAAGAGGTTTCCGATCTTGAACATGATATTTTCGATAAATGTGGATTAGCTTCCTGCTAAGTTTTATTAAAAGAACATCTCCAAACCTTTTAATTTTATTGTCTGTATTATTGCCGGATTGTAAATCAAGCATGTTTTGTTGAGCTATTAATCTGTCAACAATTCCCACCTCTCTTTTATTTCTACTTTTAAAATAACTCTTGATTCTTACCGGTCGATTTACCCATCCCTCTTTGTAACTTCCCTGGAAATTACAATCTAAATTTTCATTTTTAACTCAGGAATACACTAAATACGATCCTAAACAGGTATGTATTTAGAATGTGATGCCTCATTACAAAGGTATACTGAAAGGCAAACGCAATTAGGTAAAAAATAAATAGATTGAGAACTCTTTAGTTTATTTTCTGCCGTTTTATCACTCTCTTTTTTGTACTTTTGCAAAAAACAGTAAATAGTAAATCTTTTGACTTCCAACAAAAACATATTCAAAGTTACCTATCCGATCTTTCTGACCCTGCTGGCGCAGAACATCATCAATGTCACCAATACGGCCTTCCTGGGTCGTGTGGGAGAAGTTGAACTAGGAGCCTCTGCCATTGGTGGAGTATTTTACTTTGCCATTTACATGATTGGTTTTGGTTTTAGCCAGGGAGCCCAGATTCTGATCGGCAGGCGCAATGGAGAGAAGAATTATAAGCAAATCGGTCCGATATTCAATAACAGCCTTATCTTCAATTTTCTGATAAGTGCAGTTATTTTTGGGTTATCAGTCAAAGGGGTTCCCCATATTATGAAGCTATTGGTCAGTTCGGAACATGTATACAAAGCATCGATCGAATACATGGACTGGCGCATATACGGGTTTTTCTTCTCGTTCCTGAATGTAATTTTCAGGGGGCTTTATGTTGGTATCACCCAAACACGTATCCTCACCACTTCCGCCATATTAATGGCCATTACCAATATTATTTTCGACTATGTCCTGATATTTGGTCACTTTGGGTTTCCGGCAATGGGTATCACTGGTGCAGGGATCTCATCGGTTATTGCAGAAGCAGTCACATTGGTTTACCTGGTGTGGAATACTATCTACAAAACGGATATGAAGAAGTACGGACTTTTCGAATTCAACAGGGTAGAATTAAAAATCCTTTTAAATATCCTGAATTTGTCCATTTTTATCATGTTCCAGTATTTCATTTCCATTTCTACCTGGTTCATGTTTTTTATTTTTATCGAACGCATGGGTGAATTACCACTGGCAGTAAGTAATATCGGGCGAAGTACATATATTTTACTTATGATACCGGGTTCAGCGCTTTCCACCACGGTGAATACGCTGGTAAGCAATCTGATAGGTGCAGGAAGAAAAGAAGAAGTGTTGCCTTTTATCAAACGTATTATCGGCATAGCATTAGTCATAGTTGTGCCAATGATCTTGTTCACATTGGCATTGCCTGAGCTTATTACACGAATTTATACCGATGATGCCACATTAATTGCTGCCTGCATCCCTGTATTGAGGGTCATATCGGTTGCCATTCTGTTTTGTGCAGTAGGGAATATAGTTTTCAGCGGTGTTTCAGGTACAGGCAATACGCGGACTGCTTTCTTTATTGAATTCCTGACATTGTTCTTTTACCTGAGCTACGTTTATTACACGTCCGTGATCCATCCCAGTCAGACCTATGTAGTATGGATGTCAGAATTTGTTTACTGGATCATTATTGGTGGCCTGGGATATCTGTATCTAATGAAGGGCAACTGGAGGAAGAGGGAAATCTGATTGGGTGATTAAGTTGATTAAGTTAATTGGATGATTGGATGATTGGTTGATTTGTTAATTAAGTTGATTACGTTGATTGGTTGATTGAGTTAAGCTACATATCACACTTTTGGCACAAAATGTGTGATTTCCATCCTTTTCTAATAAATTCAGGTCACCATTCTATGAAATATGTATTCGGATGAAAATAACAATTCTAAATTTTAATCAATAAAATTACTTATTTTTGTAATTCCTAATTAACCAATTAACCTGATTAACCAATCAACTTAATCAACTTAATTAACCAATCAACTTAATCAACTGATTAACTAATCAACCAACTACCATGGCCAAAACCAAATCCGTATATGTCTGTCAGAACTGTGGAGTCGATTCCCCAAAATGGATAGGGAAATGCCCTTCGTGTGGGGAATGGAACAGCTATGTAGAAGAAATAATCGGTAAGGATCCTGCACCCAGGTTCCAGATGGCAGGTGTGGAAATCATCAAACAGAAGCCCATACTGATTACCGAAGTTGAAACAAGTGAAGAAAGTCGTTTTGATACCAGCTGCAACGAACTGAACCGTGTACTCGGTGGTGGATTGGTACCTGGATCATTGGTATTGATTGGTGGAGAGCCAGGTATTGGAAAGTCCACATTGGTACTTCAGGTCGTGTTGAATCTTAAGGGGAAGCGTACACTCTACATTTCAGGGGAAGAAAGTGTCAAGCAACTGAAGCTGCGTGCCGAGCGGTTGAAATTTGAGAATCCCGACTGTTACATTGTCAGTGAAACATCCCTCGAACAGATATACGTGCATATCCAGAATATACAGCCCGACGTGGTCATCGTGGATTCTATACAGACAGTCTCCACCGAGTTGATCGAATCCTCTCCGGGAAGTGTATCCCAGGTACGTGAATGTGCTGCAAGTCTGCTTAAATTTTGTAAAACAACATCGATACCGGTACTGCTTATAGGACATATCAACAAGGAAGGCACCATTGCCGGTCCTAAGGTGCTCGAACATATTGTTGATACAGTGTTGCAGTTTGAAGGCGATCAGAACTATATGTACCGCATCCTGCGATCCATCAAGAACCGCTTTGGCAGTACCTCCGAACTGGGCATCTTTGAAATGCAACAGAATGGTTTGCGTGAAGTGAGCAATCCTTCTGAATTATTATTATCCCAGAACCATGAAGGATTAAGCGGCGTGGCTATAGCCTCGGCTATTGAAGGCGTGCGGCCATTCCTGATCGAAGTACAGGGACTGGTCAGTTCGGCTGCATATGGTACTCCGCAACGCTCCAGTACCGGTTTTGACCTGCGCAGACTGAACATGCTTTTAGCTGTTCTCGAGAAACGTGCCGGATTCAAGATAGCCCAAAAGGATGTATTCCTGAATATAGCCGGTGGAATAAAGGTAAATGATCCTGCCATTGACCTGGCAGTTATATCCGCTATCCTTTCGTCGAATGTGGATATAGCCATTGAAAAGCATGTCTGTGTAGCCGGTGAAGTAGGCCTGTCCGGTGAAATCCGCCCTATCAACCGCATAGAACAACGTATCCTGGAAGCCGAAAAGTTAGGCTTCGAGAAAATGATTATCCCTGACTTCAACCTGAAGAGTTTAAATATCAGCAAGCTTAATATCCAGTTAATACAGGTAAAGAAAGTGGAAGAGGCGTTTAGAGTGCTGTTTAAAAGATGATTTTATCACCTCTTCAATCATATTTATAAAACAAATACAATAAAAATGGATTTACGCACTGTAAATGTTACCCGCTATATTACTCCTCTACGCGAGGGAGGCTCCCTGCCTGCTTTGGCTGAAGCCGATGATGGTTTCAACTATGTAGTTAAATTCCGTGGTTCCGGTCATGGCACCAAATCACTTATTGCTGAATTAATCGGTGGTGTAGTGGCTAAACTCTTAAAGTTACGTGTACCTGAGCTGGTATTTGTCCAACTCGATGAAGCTTTCGGACAAACGGAAGGAGATGAGGAAATACAGGACTTGCTTCAGGGCAGCCGGGGATTAAACCTGGGATTGCACTTTCTGTCCGGTGCACTGACTTATGATCCTGTAACTACCAAAGTAGACGGCAGGCTGGCTTCCTACATTGTATGGATGGATGCTTTCCTGACCAATGTGGATCGTACCGTTCGCAATACAAACATGCTAATGTGGCACAGAGACCTGTGGTTAATCGATCATGGGGCTATCCTGTACTTTCATCATTCGTGGACAAACTGGCAAAAACAAGCCTTAAATTCATTCCCATTGATCAAGGATCATGTCTTGTTGCCTTTTGCCGACCAATTGAAAGAAGTGGATGCGGAATGCAGGTTATTGATTACTGACAGCATACTCCGTGAGATCACCGATCTTATTCCTGAGGATTGGGCCAATTGGTCGTACAATGGCGAAACACCGCAAATAATCAAAGAGATTTACTATCAATTCCTGAGTGAGAGACTTAAACATTCCGAAAACTTTTTAAACGAAGCGCTGCATGCAAGGGAAACTGGTTTATGAATACGCCGTGATTCGTGTTTTACCAAAGGTGGAACGCGAAGAATTCATCAATGTAGGGATTATTTTGTTTTCTAAAAAAGCAAAGTACATCCGCATGATGTATAAACTGGATACTGAACGTCTCCGGTCTTTCTCTACCGAGCTTGACATGGATTTACTGGAAGAGACACTAAAATCTTTTGAGAAAATCTGCCTGGGACATCCGGATGGTGGTATAATAGCCCATATGGATATTCCCGAACGTTTCCGCTGGCTTACAGCAGTACGCAGTTCATGCATCCAGACATCACGTCCTCATCCCGGCTTTTCGGACAATATGGATAAATCGATAGAGAAGCTGTTTGGGGAATTGGTAATGTAACGAAATTGTCATTTTAGATCAATCAGATATTCATGGTATATAAAAAAATCCGTTCATCAGTCATTGATTTATGATAAACGAGCGTGGTTATTACCCATATTTTCGCAATGTATTCGTCCAAAACGGACTACTATCTTCAGGAAAAGTAGCTTTAATAAGCTTTTCATTCGTATTATTTTTAATTACAAATTAATATATTCGAATTATTGATTCTGTTTTTTAAGCACTTGCATTGATTTTTCCATATCATTCTTAAAATTTTGAGATTATAGTTTTGAGATTTCAAAAAAGGATGTATCTTTGCACTGCTTTTAGAGAAAGGTAATCCAATCCGAATACAAATTTCGGGCGTTTAGCTCAGCTGGTTCAGAGCATCTGCCTTACAAGCAGAGGGTCGGGGGTTCGAATCCCTCAACGCCCACCTTTTATTCTAAATTCAATATAAATTTCGGGCGTTTAGCTCAGCTGGTTCAGAGCATCTGCCTTACAAGCAGAGGGTCGGGGGTTCGAATCCCTCAACGCCCACCCGAAATTACAAGGTCGTACATTTAGTTGTGCGGCCTTTTTTATTTCAAACCCTTCAACCCTTTTAGGATTGATCCGTTGTTCTCTTAAAGCAGTTATTCCAATCGCAAAAAAACTTCGATACCACAACACGGAACACGGAACGTTGAACACGGAACTCTTCAAACTTTCAAACTCTTCAAACTTTTAAAACCCGGAACACATTTCTCCCTTCCAATAAAAAACCGTACCTTTGCACCCAAATTATTTGCACCCACTTTTCGGATTTGAGAAAACCCGGACTGAATCAAAATGAATGGAATGTAAATATCTAACTTATTAGATATAAAAAAGCAATGGGAAATATTGTAGCAATTGTGGGTCGCCCGAATGTGGGTAAATCGACCCTTTTCAACAGGCTAACGAACAGTCGTAGAGCCATAGTGAATGAAGAAGCAGGTACCACACGCGACCGCCAGTATGGCAAGTGTGAATGGGAAGGCCGTGAATTTTCGGTCATCGATACCGGTGGTTGGGTAATAAACTCTTCCGATGTGTTCGAAGGTGAAATAAAACGGCATGTCAGCCTGGCTATAGAAGAATGCGATGTCATCTTGTTCCTGGTCGACATTCAGAACGGGATAACCGACTACGACCTTGAAGTAGCTCAAATCCTGCGCAAGCAGACGAAACCTATCATATTGGTATCCAATAAGGCCGATACATTCGAATGGCAATACCAGGCCGCAGAGTTCTATAAACTTGGGCTGGGCGAACCCCAGGTTATCTCAGCCATTAATGGACTTGGTTCTGGCGATTTGCTTGACTTGCTCCTCTCCCACTTCAACCCTGATGTTGTAGAAGATATTGAACACGATTTACCACGTTTTGCAGTAGTAGGTCGTCCGAATGCAGGAAAATCATCCATGATCAATGCATTTATCGGGGAGGACCGTACGATTGTAACAGACATACCCGGAACAACCCGCGATTCTATATACACCCGCTTTAACAAATTCGGTCATGACTTTTACCTGGTGGATACTGCCGGAATCCGTAAGAAAGCGAAAGTAAGCGAGGATTTGGAATACTATTCAGTAGTACGTGCCATACGTGCTATTGAAAATTGTGATGTCTGCATCCTGATGATTGACGCCCAACGTGGTATTGAAAGTCAGGATTTGAATATCTTTTCGTTGATCCAGAAGAACAAGAAAGGATTGATTGTTGTCATCAACAAATGGGATTTGATTGAAAACAAAGAATCGAACGATATCAAGGAATACGAAAAGACTATTCGGGAACGTCTCTCCCCGTTTGTTGATTTCCCGATTATATTCACCTCAGCCACCACCAAACAACGTATCCTGAAAGTACTGGAAACAGCCGTAGAAGTGCATGAGAATAAGCAGCGCAAGGTGGCTACCGCCAAGCTTAATGAATATATGTTACCGTTGATTGAGAATTATCCGCCACCGGCGCTTAAAGGCAAGTATATCAAGATTAAATACGTCACCCAATTGCCAAATACCCAGATACCAACATTCCTGTTCTTTGCCAACCTGCCACAATATGTAAAAGATCCATACCGCAGGTTTCTTGAGAACAAACTCCGGGCTAAGTATGAATTCACAGGAACACCTATTCAGATTTTCATAAGGCAGAAATAAAACTCCGGTTCTTAATTCCATAAAAAAAGCAGCAGAAATAATTTCTGCTGCTTTTTTTACATTCATTTTATATTCATTTTCTGATAGTTCTGTAATCGTATAAATCTAATGATATATTCGTTAATCTACAAAAGCATCCAATTCAGTGTTCTGGCAATTATTAATTATTAATTATTAATTTTTAATTATTAATTAAAATCCGCTGTAGACGACATTTATTCTCATTGGCGAAGTAGTATCCTTACCTCCCAGAATTGTTACTCCACTCATTAAGTATTCCTTCTTAACTGACGTGACATTGCCACTTGTATCAAACGTTACCTGAACAGGAATCAATACCAGGTTCAGTTTATCTGCAGGAGTGACATTCTTCAGTTTTGCAATTTGCAATTCATTTGCAATCAGTTTTGCAACACTGAATTTGTAATAATCCTCATACAACGTTGTAGAATAAGCAACAAAGGCATTCACATGGGCTGCCAGAACAGCACACGTATCGGATGGCAATTCTTTATTGTTGAAGAACCTCTCCGAAGCCGATTCTTTAACCAACAACATATACCGCACTGTTGGCATAGATACTGTATCCACAGTCACATCCGTAGCTTCTACTTTAATGAGAGCACTGTTTATAGTCAGTTTTTTATTGGCAATTCCTGCATCCATGCGTTGTTGAATTCTGTTTAATGGAATTCCTACCCGTGTATTTAAATTTGCCGGGGAGGCCACATAATTCACATTCTCAGCCGGCTTGACAACTGTTGCCCTGTCGGCATGTACAAACCGGTTTACCTGACGGACTTCCGAATTTGCCGGGAAAGGCAAACTATTGTTTACTGTCACAATTGAATCTCCACCATGTACATTCTTAACAGTATACGTGTAGTGATAATAATAGTTTATATATATTCTGCTGATATTAAGTAATGTGGCGGCGCCATAATTAGCTGTAATATAAATTCCCTTGAATTGTTTTAAGAAATTATCCGTACTGCTGAAATCCGTATTTTTAAAAAAACGTTGAACAAAATCATTTGACAATGGAAATTTAATGGAATTACTGTCTGCGCGTACAACACCGGCATCCTTTGCCGAAAAAATACGTTCTGAAAGTTTGAGGGTACGATCTGTATAAACTGCCGGATCCAGATTGGTTGGATAAAGTGACGGATAACTGAACGTACTCTTATTCATTTCATATATATTCACATCCAGCGGCGCGTATTTGTTGCCATACCAGGAATAATATACAAGAACTACCGCTGCTGAATCGGGCACCGACAGAGGTGGAAACTTAAATCCTACCGGACAATTTACCTGAGCTAAAATATCTGCCTGCGTTGAACCGAATTTTGTATTGTAATAATTACCCAATAAGAACGAGTCAGGTTTTGAATACATAAAGTCAACGAAAGCAGTTTCTGACGTTAAATGAAAAGTGTCAGTTCCAATCTTTATTTGATCCGAAGTCGGTTGAATTCCGGAACCAATGTCTGATAAGTTATCCGTGCATGAAAAGACGAATAGTGACAACAATAAAAGCAGAATGATAGGATTCGATTTCATGTAAAATGAAAAAAAAGATTGACTGAATAGAAAGTTAAATAATCACGGATAAATAGAACAGCCTGTTAGAGACTGTCATAAAATTGCACATAAGCATCGGCATAGTCTTCGTCATATTGAAATGGCAAAAACTTCACCTTTTTTGAAGTTATATAATCAAGGACATCCGCATTTACTTCCGGACTCGATTGAATTACGGCATCCGAATAATCGATCGCCAGTTTCGTAAGTGCCACAAAGTCGATTACCTTATCCTTAACCTGGACAACATGTTTCTTTTCAATGCCATCCAGCAATAAACGTTCGGCAAATAAGCTACGAAACGGTTTTTTAAATTCATCATTAAAAAGAGAATAGACAACTTTCGAATGTTTAAAAAACGGATCATCATTAAATGCTTTTTTGATATATAAAGGAGCCAGGGCGGTCATCCAACCCTGACAATGAATCACATCAGGAGTCCAACGTAATTTTTTTACAGTTTCCATTACGCCTCTTACAAAGAAAATAGTTCGCTCATCATTGTCTTCATATTCCTCACCACTCTCGTCGGAAATGGTGTTTTTGCGATGAAAATAATCATCATTATCAATAAAATAAACCTGCATTCGGGCTGATTGGATCGAAGCAACCTTAATGATCAACGGGTGATCGGTATCGTCGATAATTAAGTTCATTCCCGACAACCTGATTACTTCATGCAACTGATTTCTTCGTTCATTGACTGCTCCGAATTTCGGCATAAACGTTCGCGTTTCGCGTCCGCGGTCCTGCACTGCCTGAGGTAAGTACCTCCCCATATTCGACAATTCAGATTCGGGTAAATAAGGAAATATTTCTTGCGAAATATATAAAACTTTGGTAATTTTTTTCATTCTTTTCTAATCCGAGGAGTATGGGATAATGATTCGGATTGCAAAGATATATAAAAAAAATCGGATATAACCAAGAAGCGAATCCTTAAATGTTAAGCATACAGGCCATAAAAAGAACGTATGTAAAAAGTGTTAACTAATAAAATATTCATATATTGCACACAGTCAAATATTTAAAGATTTCCTGTCCAATAGCCGTCTATTTTCACCCGCAATCTATTTATAAAAGTTTAACCAAGAATTATTTAGTGTTTTTCAGCGCTCATTTCGTTTCAAAACTTAAGGTTTATCATGAAACTGATAAAAAACACACTTTTGATCTTTGGCATTTTCAATCCATCATGATAATGTAAACTTCCGGCACCAACTACAAAGAAGATCAAAGTATCTTCATTAAGACATATACTGAGTTATTAATATTAACGTAAACTTATCAGTTAAATTGTGCTTTTCGAGTCATGCCACATTCCACATGTCACTTCAAATTGGACTTACCATTCATCTGTTTTAGGTATAAAGAGGAATTGATAAGACTGCATTGAGAATTAATTGAGGATTGCGAGAGCAAGACCTCACTGAATACTCAACCAATCCTCAACCAATCCTCAACCAATCCTCAACCAATCCTCAACCAATCCTCAACCAACATTGGTAATGATTAAAAGAGAAATGTCTCTCATTCAATCGTTATTAAATAAAGTCTTACCATGAAAAGCAAAAGTCTTCTGATAAAAGGTGTTAGTATTGGTTGTAAGCTTTAAAAAAACATATAGACCTCTTAAAGTCATTCTGAAATCATTATTGAATAGAAGAAATGACACTGTTCAAAAGAAAAATATCAATCTGAGCGCGGGATAAGAAATACAGGTATTATCAAGGGACTTACTCAGTCAGTAGTTGTATATCAATAGAATAACGAAATAACAACAAGTTTTTTCTCCGCACTAGAAATACTAGATAAATGTTATTAATATCATTCGGACAATTTTTCCGTGGAATCAGGTATTTCTATAGTTTTTGACTGTCTCACGGCAAATACTATTTACCTAAACCCCTTTCTGACATATTTTCATGATCGTTACATCCCCGAAATCATTGTTTGGCTTAATTATTGTTCATTTAATTCAGTAGCAAGCCGGTGAAAAATATTCAATAAGTTGAATTATCAACCTGATAAATTGATCATCTCTATCATGGAAAAACATTCATTTAACAATATTGACTATGTTTGTTTTTTATTATAGATTCAGATTTCACGGAATGTATCTATCTGAAAAGCTATACGTTAGACAAATACAACCTTAATTCGTTTTAACAATGCATAATCGGGTGAAAAAGCTGAATGATTATACAAATAAGTTTTAGTACTTTTGCACCCACTTTTTTTTATGAATTTCAATACAATTCATCATTGAAATTCACGTTAATAAGATACGATGAAAACAATCAAACTAAAACAGGAACTGCAGGCTGAAATACAGATGCTAAAATCTTCGGGTAAAACCATTGGCTTTGTGCCTACCATGGGTGCATTGCACGAAGGACATAGGGCATTGGTGCAACGATGTGTAGCCGAAAACGATATTTGTGTTGTAAGTGTTTTTGTAAACCCCACACAATTTAATAATACAACCGACCTGGATAAATACCCCCGTAATTTAAAACAGGATGCCGAATTACTTGAAAGCGTCGGTTGCAGGATAATTTTCGCACCTGCCCCCCAGGAAATCTACCAAAAGAATGAGTTAGACGCTCCTTTTGAATTTGATTTTGGAGGATTGGATACTGTCATGGAAGGTAAATTTCGTCCCGGCCACTTTAATGGGGTAGTTCAAATAGTAAGCAAGTTATTTCAACTGGTTCAACCGGATAAAGCCTATTTTGGGGAAAAAGACTTTCAGCAATTGGCCATTATCCATCGGATGGTACAGAAATTGAAATTCAAGGTTGAAATAGTTGATTGTCCCATAGTTCGCGAACCCAGCGGATTGGCCATGAGCAGCCGGAATGAACGATTATCTGCCGTTGATCGTAAAAAAGCTGTCGAAATATCCAAAGTTCTCTCCGAAAGTCGTAACTTTGCAGCCCAATTATCTCCGATTGATTTGACTCAATGGGTAGTTGACCTGGTTAATCTGGTTCCGGGCCTTGAAGTGGAGTATTACGAAATTGTAAATAGTTCAACACTTCAACCTGTTAATTCATGGTCGGAATCATCGGTAGGATGCATCGCCGTTTATTGCGGCGAAGTGAGATTGATAGATAATATTAAATATAAAGCAATTGATTAGTCAGTTGAAAAAACAAGATTTATGTTAGTACACATTGTAAAATCGAAGATTCATAGGGTAACTGTTACAGAAGCTAACTTGAATTATATAGGAAGCATTACAATTGATGAAGATTTAATGGATGCAGCCAATGTGATTGCAAATGAAAAAGTGAGTATCGTTAATAATAATAATGGCGAACGATTAGAAACATACGTCATTCCGGGAAAACGCGGTTCCGGCATCATCTGCTTGAATGGTGCTGCTGCCCGTAAAGCTCAACCGGGTGATATCATCATCATTATGGCTTATGCCATGATGGAAATGGAAGAAGCACGGACTTTTAAACCGGCTATTATATTCCCCGATTCAAAAACAAACAAACTTATTTAAAAGAGCCTCTTATCAAAAGTCTGTTGGCTTTTGCTCCTGTTATTTCCAAGAAAAAAGAATGAAAGTAGTCGTAATCAAATACAATGCAGGAAATATTCGTTCCGTACTTTTTGCCCTGGAGCGAATTGGGGTAAATGCTATTGTTTCGGACGATCATGACGAAATACGTTCTGCCGACAGGGTTATTTTTCCCGGAGTAGGCGAAGCTTCGTCGGCTATGAAATACCTGAAAGAAAAAGGACTCGATACATTAATCAGCTCCCTCACCCAACCTGTCTTAGGCATATGCCTGGGAATGCAACTTATGTGTGCGCATTCGGAGGAAAACAATACTGAGTGCTTAGGCATATTTGACCAATCAGTAAGACTATTCCCGCAAGATGGATTTAAAATACCACAAATTGGCTGGAATAATATCACACATCTAAAAACTGCTTTATTCAGGGATGTTGACGAAAATGCATATATGTATTTCGTTCACAGTTATTACGTGGAAAAATGCAAAAACGCCATTTCTACAACTGATTACATTACAGAATTCAGCTCGGCGGTTCAAAAAAACAATTTTTATGCCGTTCAGTTTCACCCTGAAAAATCGGGTGATGCAGGACAAAAGATATTGGAAAATTTCATTTTCAACCTTATGGCATAATAAAACAACTCATAATTATTCTTCTTCAAAAAGTCTCCTTAACCCACCAGCAATGACCTTTGAAATACAACATTCCGATCCAAATTCAAATGCCCGGACGGGAAAAATCACCACAGATCATGGCGATATTGAAACGCCCATATTCATGCCGGTTGGAACGGTTGCCTCTGTAAAGGCAGTTCACTTTCACGAGTTGAAAGAAGACATTAAAGCTCAAATCATCCTGGGGAATACATATCATCTGTTTATGCGACCGGGGATCGACACCCTTGAACGAGCCGGCGGACTACATAAATTTAATGGCTGGGACAGGCCCATATTGACTGACAGTGGTGGTTATCAGGTATTTTCCATGTCGGCAAACAGAAAACTAAAAGAAGAAGGCGCCACTTTCCGTTCGCACATTGATGGGAGCAAACACCTGTTTACTCCTGAAAACGTGGTGGACATACAGCGTACGATAGGTGCCGACATCATCATGGCATTCGACGAATGTACACCGGGCACTGCTGATTACGACTATGCCAAAAAATCAATGGAACTTACTCATCGCTGGCTGGAAAGGGGACTTACCCATTTCGACAACACAGCACCAAAATACGGATATTCACAGACTTACTTTCCCATAGTACAAGGTTGTGTGTATCCTGATTTACGCAGGCAATCGGCTGAATTTATTGCATCGCAGAACCGTGAAGGGAATGCTATCGGTGGGTTGGCAGTAGGCGAACCGATTGATAAGATGTATGAAATGATTGAAATCGTCAATGAAATACTGCCAAAAGATAAACCCCGTTATTTAATGGGAGTTGGCACGCCACAGAATATACTGGAAGGAATTGAGCGTGGAATCGATATGTTCGACTGCGTTATGCCAACGCGCAACGGACGTAACGGAATGCTTTTCACATCACAGGGCATAATAAACATGCGGAACGAGAAATGGAAAAATGATTTTTCTCCACTTGATGAATTCGGCACTTCGTATGTTGATTCCGCTTATTCAAAAGCGTACCTGCGTCACCTTTTCATCAGCAAGGAGCTATTGGCCATGCAGATTGCCTCCATTCACAACCTGGCATTTTACCTCTGGCTGGTTGGCGAAGCAAGAAAACATATACAGGCAGGCGATTTTACAACCTGGAAAAAAGGAATGGTGGAGCAGGTGGTGAGAAGGCTGTAGAGCGTTCCGCGTTCCGTGTTCCGTGTTCCGAGTTTGAAGAGTTTGAAGGGTTTGAAGGGTTTGAAGGGTTTGCTAAAATAACATTTTTACAAAAAAGATGGAAATAAATTATCGCAAAATCGGATTAAAACGAATTGACACATACATAATTAAGAAGTTTCTGGGGACGTATTTCTTCTCCATTATGCTTATCTTGAGTATATCGGTGGTATTCGATTTGACTGAAAAGCTGGACAATTTCGTGGAACACAATGCCCCGTTAAAAGCCATCATTTTTGATTATTACCTGAACTTCATACCATATTACATGAATATGTTCAGTCCGCTGTTCACATTCATTGCCGTGATCTTCTTTACCTCTAAAATGGCGAACGACACTGAAATCATTGCCATTCTGGCCAGTGGTGTCAGTTTCAGAAGGCTTATGGTACCTTATTTCCTTTCAGCATTGGTTATTGCTTGCATTTCATTTACTGTTGGGGGATATATCATACCCCATGGGAATAAGATTATGCTCGGTTTTGAAGACACTTACGTCCGTAAAATCAAACAGGATAATGCCCGCAATATCCAAATGGAAGTCGAAAAAGGGGTAATCATGTACATTGAACGGTATGAAGTTTCGAACAATACCGGGTATAGGTTCTCTCTTGAAAAATTTGACGGGAAAAAACTAATTTCACGCCTGACAGCCGAAACCGTTGCGTGGGATTCGGCTTACCATTGGAAAATAACGAATTATTTGCAACGCGATTTTAATGGGATGCGTGAAAGCATTACAAAAGGAATATCCAAAGATACCACCATACGGGTACAGCCGGAAGAATTTTTCATCACTTCGGCGGAAGCACCACAGCTGAATAATGCCCAACTTGGCAGTTACCTGAGGAAACAACGGAATCGTGGGGTAGGAAATATCCAGGGCTTTGAAGACGAATACTACAAACGGTTTTCCATGCCTTTGGCAGCATTTATCATGACTTTAATCGGAGTATCCCTTTCTTCGAGGAAAGTACGTGGTGGAATGGGACTTCATATAGGGATAGGACTTGCTTTAAGTTCTCTTTATGTACTATTTTCGACCATGTCCACATCCTTTTCGGTAAGCGGCGCCATGTCTGCATTCAATGCTGTATGGCTGCCAAATGTCGTCTTTATACTGATCGGGATATATTTGTATCGTACAGCGCCGAAATAAGGCATAAACAATCTGTTGATTTGTAGATGTTTTTATATTGACATTAAAGAATTAGAGCTACTAAAAAAGGTTGCCATTTTAGAATGGCAACCTTTTTAATATTGTAGCACAATTTTCACATTAAAATATAGGCCCAATTATAAATTAACGTATCGGAATATGAAATACAGTGTTTCTTTTAACTCTAATTGAAATAGTCGCAGATGGTATAGCTTGTTTATTTCCCCAATTTCGATAGATCAACCAGGGTTCTTCAATATCTTTTGAAATAGCTTTTGAAACTTTAATTTCATTTATACCAAACACTTGTTGATGTACAGCAATATTTTCAGGGTGTGCTTTATCTAATAAAATGATAAATGCAACCATTGGGGCTTTAATTTCACTTGAAGGATGAATACTAATTTCGACAGAATCTTCTTTATCAATTGATTTTTGCGGAAAGAATGCCATTTCTTTATAAAGAGTTTCTTGTTTTGGAATCGGAGGTATTACTTCAGACTTGTAGATATCTGTGGATACATTTAAATCGTATTGGTTTCGAATATACAGTTCGTAACTTCCAATCTTAAAAGGTAAAAAATCATTCATATTGTACCCTAAACTTGAAATTATAGAATCACCTCTATCTCTTAATAACGGAAACATCACGAACATATCTACCGATTTTTTATCCTTAACTTGATTAAAATGCATTTCTTCCCCTCCCATTGACTGAGAAAAATAATGAATCAGTAATTTCCCAAAAGCATCCGAGTTGACAGGTATTACCGGATAAGTAAAGATTTTAGTTAATCCGTTGGTCCCTCCTAAATATCTTCGGAACGAAATTGTACGTTCAAAATCAGATATTGGATCTGCAACAAAGACTATCGTTTGGTTTTTATGAACATTTTCAGTTATCATAGATAAAACTGAATTGACTTCTTTTCCGTCCGTTGTAAAAATTGTTGCTTCCCTTGAAACAATTAACAATCTAGGTATTACTAAAGACAACAACAATGCTATTTCAAAAAAAAGATAATAGTCAATCTTTACTTTTAATAATTTTGGTTCAATCACTTTCTTTAAATTCTTCAACGAGAAAGAAAGCATAAATGCCCATGCAAGGATGCCAGGAAGAAAGTAACGTTCGAACATCCCTGACTTTGCATAAAGAAATGATTGAGGAATAGTGATACATATTGTGATTAACAGAACAAGTATATGATTGCTTAATACCTTTTTCTTATTTTGACTCCAACGATATGATAAGACACCTGAAATAATAAATAGAATTATACTTACTATTCCAATTCCTCCCTCAGATAACAACTTCCCAAAAGTATTCAAATACGCAGACGGATTTACATCTTTTATTCCGGCATAACCCAGATTTTCAGTATTCACTTTCGTCAGTATAAAAAAGATAGTAGCCAGAAAAAAAACAGATATCAAACTCACTTCAGGCAAATGCCTTTTTAGGATTAGAAACCATTTATCATCTGATTCATGCTTATCGAGACTGAGATATATTAATACCATTGCTGGAGAAAAAAGAAGGAAACTCTCTTTGCATAACATCATTAATAGAGTCGCTAAACAAAACAACAATCTGAATAATCCATTTTTAGTTTTATTTTTTATAGCATAAACCATAAAAAGCAATGAGAGAGACAAATACCACATGCCAATTGATTCATTTGGTCCCAGCCTCCACCAAATAGCGGATTGAACTCCTGTTAAAGCGACAATAGGGAAAGTAAGTGCTTCAAATAAAGGAAATCCTAGTTTACGAAGGGATAAAAAAAGGAAGAAAACAATTAATATTATCAACAGGGTATGATATAGTGAAATTAGAAAAAAGTTCCCATTCAAAGTGGTGTATACAATCACATTATCAATCATATACATCGGCCTGAAACGACCACCCAAGTCATTTTTAACCCAGGTTGATATTACATGAATTAAGCTGCCATTAGCATCTGACAATTCTCTATTAATTTGAACGACTTCATGGTTATCAACAAAATGAAAGCCAGAAGACATGGTTCCATGCAATCCCAGAAAAGCAACTAAAATAAACGCAATAGAGAAGAAAATAATTGTCCTTAATTTGAGTTCTTTATTCATACAGATTTAAATATAAATTAATATTATCGATAATTTTATTTTGTCCCATTTTCAATAATTAAGAAATATGGAGTAGTTATTTACCAATTTCCTTCCTTGTCAACGATTCGGCGATTACAGCCTCTTCATTATAACAAGGAACTATGATACTCAGTGTCTCCATTGGTTTTTAATGTTTGTAATACTGCATGCTATGTTGAAAAATACGTACTATTAACAACATACAGAATTAAAAAAACTTTGTAAATTTAATTATTATTTTTATAATTGACATATTTATTAGCCATTCAATAAAAGAACAAAAAAAAATCAACATAATATTGATTTTTTTTTGTTCTTACGAATCATTCTATGAACAAAACTTCAAATGGATGACTTTTACGTTATCTTTCCGTATATTGTTTTTCGTAATATTTCTGGTAATCTCCATTAATGATATTATCCATCCATTCCTGATTGGCCAGGTACCAGTCAACAGTCTTTTCAAGGCCTTCTTCGAACTGGAGGGAAGGTTTCCAGCCTAATTCCCGTTGCAGCTTAGTAGAGTCAATGGCATAGCGTAAATCATGTCCTGCACGGTCTTTTACATACGTGATCAATTTTGCCGATTCACCTGCAACACGACCAAGCTTTTTATCCATTATTTTACATAGTTCCTGAATCAGGTCAATGTTAGTCCATTCATTGTTACCCCCGATATTATAGGTTTCACCAATCACACCGTTGTGGAAAATGGTATCAATCGCCCGGGCATGATCGTTTACCCACAACCAGTCACGTACATTTTCGCCTTTCCCGTAAATAGGAATCGGAAGGTTATGCTTGATATTATTGATCGATAGGGGAATCAGTTTTTCAGGAAAATGGTTTGCGCCATAGTTATTGGAGCAATTAGAAACGACAACCGGCAACCCGTAGGTGTGGTAAAAAGCACGGACAAAATGATCGGAACTGGCCTTAGCAGCCGAATAAGGACTGCGTGGATCATAGGCAGTTTCCTCAGTAAAGAATCCGGTTGCACCTAATGAACCGTATACTTCATCGGTCGAAATATGATAAAAACGCTTTCCATCCATGTTTCCTTTCCAGGCTTCTTTGGCAACATTCAATAAATTAGCAGTTCCAAAGACATTGGTGCGGATAAAAGCAAAAGGATCGGTGATAGAACGATCGACATGCGATTCGGCTGCTAAATGCACCACACCGTCAAAATTATAGGTAGCAAATAATTCAGGGATGAACTTTTCGTCTGTAATATCTCCTTTTACAAATTTGTAATTGGGTGCTTGTGCTATATCTTTCAGGTTTTCGAGATTACCGGCATAGGTCAATGCATCTAAATTAACAATTTGATAATCGGGATATTTAGCAACAAACAGCCGGACTACGTGTGAGCCGATAAAGCCAGCACCACCAGTTATTAAGATCGTTTTTTTCATTTTTATATTTTATTTATTGAGGTAATACAAAGATACATCGATTTGTTGGGTTTAACAACTTGTTGATAACTTTTTGACTGAAAATAATCGTATATCATTCCTTTCGCTTACTTTTGCGATGTGGAGAAATTCTGTCAACATATTGAAAAACTTTTAGCACAACACGACTACGTGGTTGTGCCAAATTTAGGTGGATTTGTAGTTCAGATACAATCTGCCAGTTTATTTTCCGATCACATTACACCACCCCTATCGACTATCGGGTTTAATCCACTCATGCATCATGCCGATGGACTACTTGCCATTGAAATCGCTCGTTCGGAAAAGGTAAGCTACAGAATGGCGATGGAATATATTGAAAAGCAGGTAGAACAGTTAAAGGCTGACCTGCAATCCAATGGGAATATATCTGTTGGCAACTTAGGATCTTTTCACAGGAATAAACCCGGAGACTTATTTTTTACTCCGGCAGTAAAAGTAGAATTTTTACCTCAGAATTTCGAATTAACCAACCTGTATATTTCACAAAAAGATGCTCAAAACACAATTGAGAAGCCAAGGTTGACTATTACACTGCCTTCCACAAGGATATTCAAATATGCTTCGGTAGCAATGCTCATATTCGGATTATTCTGCATTTCACCCAGGTTGACCGATATGCGCAGGCTGGACAATGCCAATATAGTAGCCTCTGCGTTTTATACATCTACTCAGAATTCATCTGTTTCGAATGCCGTAGCTGAAAAAGAGACTCTTTCAGTAGCAGCCATACCCGAAGAGCAACAGAATTTTCATGTTGTTGTTGCAAGCTTGCCCAATCAATCATCTGCAGATAAATTCTGCAAAGTATTAATCGAAGATGATTTTACATCAGCACACGTGTTACCCCCCACCAAAATATACCGCATTGCAATACAATCATTCTCCGACCGCGACAAAGCCATTCAGTTTATGGAAAACCTCCGCAAAACAGATAGGCGTTTTGAAACCGCCTGGGTACTTTGTAATTAATTAAGAATTAATAATTAAGAATTAAAGGCTCATTCCTAGGAGGTAGAACATCTTCTGTCCAATGCTAATTATTAATTGTTAATTATTAATTATTAATTTCTTCCTCTTTCTTTCCTTGTTCAAATAAATTTACTATCTTTGCAACCGCTTTTCGAGTAAAAGCATTAGGTATAATCATTTAATAAACAAAAAAAATGCCCGTAAAAATCAGATTGCAACGTCACGGTCGTAAAGGATATGCGTATTATCATATCGTGATCTCTGACAGCAAAGCGCCACGTGATGGCAAATTTATCGAACGTATCGGTTCTTATAACCCAAACACTAACCCTGCAACTATCGACCTTAAGTTCGAAAGAGCATTGTATTGGTTACAAACAGGTGCACAACCAACCGACACAACCCGTAATATCCTTTCAAACGAAGGCGTTTTGTTGAAAAAACACTTACTTGAAGGAGCAAAAAAAGGTGCCTTTGATGCAGCCGAAGCCGATGTACGCTTCGAAGCATGGAAAGCAACAAAAGAATCGAGTGTTAGCAAAACAAAAGAACAATTGGTTGCCGAAAAACAAGCTGACTTAAAAGCCCGTTTGAAAGCAGAAACAGAAGTCAACAAAGCAAAAGCTGCTGAAGTTGCCAAGAAAAAAGAAGACGCTATTGCAGCTACAATTGCCGCAACTGTAGCAGAAACTCCTGTAGAAGCACCAACTGAAGCACCAACAGAAGAAGTGGTTGCTGAATAATTGTCGGTAAGACTATAAAACACAAAAACCCGAAAGAAATTTCGGGTTTTTTATTTTTTATGCAATTTACTTCCTTGCCAGTAATAGATTAAATTTTTATTACACTTCCGACACAATTTTTAATAGAAATCGACGTTACATCATAATATTTCAAACAACGGACTAGAAAAATGGACAAAATAGTTAATATCGCCTTGCAGGTTTTACCCACCTCAAAAACCATACACCCTTACGCCCTTGTGGATAAAGCCATTGAAGTAATTGCCAACTCCGGATTAAGATACAAAGTTTGCCCTTTTGAGACCGTAATGGAAGGAACATACGAGGACATCATGAAAGTGGTAAAACAAGCCCAGGAAGCATGCTATGAAGCCGGTGCCGACAGCCTAATGACCTATATCAAGATACAAAGCTCGAAAGGGGATGTGAGTATTGAAGATAAGATGGAGAAATACGAATAATAATCCATGGAAATAGGGAAAAAAGACATCTATTGGAATTACGCTGCAACATTTCTAAAAATTGCAGCATCTGTATTATTAATGCCTCTGATT